>Ga0302188_10000664_pt1 | contig 28360 bp, 26 predicted proteins | sample II_Bog_E2_1_FD_198783 | JGI IMG/M metagenome (GOLD analysis project Ga0302188, IMG submission 198783) | Peat permafrost microbial communities from Stordalen Mire near Abisko, Sweden - II_Bog_E2_1 | ecosystem: Environmental > Terrestrial > Soil > Wetlands > Peat | place: Sweden: Abisko...
TATTTTTAAATTTTTCATTAGAGCTCAACCTTTAATTTGTTAGTTGATTTACATACATAATAATAACTTATCAAATTTAAATTGTATGGTTTACCCTCTAAATAACGATACGGATCCTATGCATTCGTTCACATATTATCAAGGAGTAATTGTCAGTGAGCTAGTCTGTTCAATAGGCTTGTTTATATTTTTGCAAGCCTTGCACTTTTGCTTGTGGGGACATGATGAAGAAATGTATTAATGGAAAAAGAGTGAAGAAGGATCTGCTAATATTGAGCCTCCACCTCCTTCCGAGTGGGTAATAATTATCGTAAATTAGAAGTGGGATCAAAAGGGATGGAATATGTATTTTGCTATTATCTTTGGCAACCATGTTAGTGCCGTTTTTATGCCTATGATGTATTATCCTCAAATATTTACTTGCAGTCTTTCATTTATCCATTTTGCTTGTTTTTCTGGAATGCTAATAAATACTATCTTCATAGATTAAAAATAGCCTGGAAAAGGAGGAAAAACTGCGGCAAATCGAGTTTTTTGGTTCAGTATAATTATCTTAATATAGTAATGTGCATTATAAATCTGGCGTTAATTGTGGGAGGATTGACAGCCATTCCTGGTGTTATTGAATGATTATAAATTTAAGCTCATTTAACTTAACTTGACAAAATAAGTTTAATTGATCGACTTCTAATATAAATAATGTGCTCTTCCATTAACTTCAATAGATTACCATTTTTTATTGCTTTCAGTTTTATTTCTATATTTGATCGATGAATAGAAATAGAAATCAGTATAATAAGTAATAAAATACATTGACAGCATGGAAGAGTATAACATCACTAAAGTAGTTGATGGACTTTTTATCAGCGATTGCGCCGTACCTGAAGTAAATTTCATCCTATTAAGGACACTAATTTTCTGGTTGGCAACAAAATTATAAGAATACTTGGCTGGACCCATCAGTCCAACCATCACCTTTTAGAAGAGGAAGATATCCTTGAGTTCAACCTTGATAAAAATCAGGTATAGATTAAGTTTCCTCCTTTCGAGAAACTTCAGGATGGATTTACCTTTTTTGATTCCATTCATGATTAAATGCTTTGCGGGCTTATTTACAGTGAAAGCGAACTATAGGCAGCTATTATCTGCATGATGTATCTCATGCACAGGTATTCATTTTTCTATTGAGGCACCATTGGAACTGTAGCACTTCATATGCTTTCATAAAGAATAAAATCGATATCTTCTAATTTTCTGATCAGGCTTTGGAAGGACTTGAAGACTACGAGCGATAATTATAAAAAAGTCTAAAAATCAGTACAACTAAATATATTTAGAACTCAGTAATGTGCTTTGGTAATATTAATTTTTAGTAAACTATCTGCCAGAGACAGATGAAGAACAGCTTATTATCAACACTATTAAAAATAAGCTAAATAAAAATAGCACAATCGTTCAAGAAGCCAATTTAAAGCAGCGAAAAACAAAAAAAATAAGATGGTGGGATAAGCCTCGATCCACCAACACATATTCAATTGGCAAAAATTTAGCAGGCAGAACCTCACAAATTAAAGGCAGATTTCTTTCACCAACTCACTGCTTTATGCTTCCTGTGCAGTCTTAACTGGGGAGTAATCGAAATTTATAGCTAATTTCTCAATCATACAGTAGCAAAGGACCATTAAATAATTATCCAAAGGAGAAGAAGCCATAAAAGGAAAATCAATGGTAATAAGATACAGAATATCAATAGCTGAAGGAAATGTCTCGGACAAATTTTAATGACCGCAGGTATATGTCAAGTAAGCTAAGAAGGAGAAGCTCTCTGAAACCAAAAAAGGATTTAATGCATAAAAGCAGCTCTACATTAGAGAATATAAACAAGATTGTGGGAATATATAGTAATGGAAATGCAAGTAACTTCCGTCCAAGTAGTGCTAACATAAGCAACGCTATTAAAATTGGAGGTGGACAGATGTTCCTTAGTAGTATTCGCCAGTTTAATAAATTATCTTTAGGGAACGCTTGATATTTGAATATATTTTTGACTTAGAAAGTATCTTTGATTTTTTATTTATTTATCAGAAGAAAATAATATATAATTTTTTGTAATTTTATAAAAAATCACCTATGATACATTCAATAATTGAGTTATTAGGCATTTAATTCCATCCTTCCTATATCATCGCTATCTAAATATCTAATTGATAATGATTAAACAATAATTTTGTTGGTGGATGATACCTAACTTATTCGAGTTAGATGAACTCCTATTTCTCAAAAGATAGATGCATCCTTGGCGGAGGTTCAAAGAAAAAGAAAAATACCTTCCTTCACTTAGAAGTATAACTTATCAATGTCAAGAGATAATGAGTAAACTTTTTGTATTCGAGCTGTAGCAAGAGAAAAAAGACAAAAGAATAAAACATTTTTTGATGACCATAACGGAAAAGTAGATCCTTGGGTTGGATGGACTTTATCAGATTATGAACTAAAGTATGCAGCAATAAGAATTCAGTAAGTAGGTTTAAAAAATCAAACAATTTCAAAAGGATGTCGAAATGCATGTCAGCGGGCTCATAGGAAAGGATCTCATCACATTCGCTAAACCAAACTTTATAAATTTTCATGTTTATAAAAAAGATTCTTAGTTTTATCTCAAAGCTGCCTTTACTAATTACCACTATTAAATTCTAATTTCTTGTAGCCCACTATTAACAAAAAGACCATAGTAATTTAAAATTAAGAACGTCCTGGTGTGTCAAGAGCTTATCAAAAGGTACAAAAGCTTATAATATATGCTGAGCTCGATACCATTGAGCCAATAAATGACTAGTTACTACAAAAAATTTTATGATTCCACATATTTTATGTATGACGAATACATGCTTAAGTTACAGATTTACCAAAATTATCCTCTCCTACGAATGAAAAACTACATGCCGATTCACTTCAAAGATTACAACACAAAAGTCCCTCTTGAAGGCGCCATTTTCAGTAATGCTGATCCTGAGTGCATGTATGCACACTTTACCGGTTATAATGCTGATAGTACTAAATTTATGGAGGGCACGGCTTGTTAAATTTGCCAGATTTAAGTTGATCAACTCCAGGAAAACCAATTATTAATGATGTTACGAGATAACGTGACTAATCCTTAAAAATAGGATATTTTCTTTTGTCCTGAGTACAATAGATTCAAAATATTAAAGAGGATGAGGATAGAGAAGGAAGAATAAGAGACTTATCAAACAATTCTAAAATACCTAAACTATTACCATTTTCGCATCAATCTTAAAAAAATAAGCAACAAAAATCGACTAACCTTCTATCCTAAGTAAATGGAAGAAAATTTTCCTCTCACTATCAACTTCCTCGGGAGAGATATTCTTATCATGGATCCTGCAAGAGGAAAATATTGTGAACATTATACTTTTACTGATCTAAGAAGATATTATATGGGCTATGATCCCCTCACTAATCTTTATTCGTGCCCAATTGAAGGTTGTGGTTAATCAATGGCTGACACAGATATCATGTATCTCAAGGAAGTGTCTATAATATTGGATTACGTCAAGTTTAAATGTGATACATGTTTGGATTATCTTAACTACGCCAAAGTTGTCATTGATCACAAAAACAAAAAGGTTTTTGCCTCTTACACAATAAAAATGGAAGATAATAACATTGAAAAAAAGCTTGATGAGCTGTTGGACTTTTACAAAACCTTAATAGACCCTTTCATTCCTTTTGCTGACTACACTCTAGGCATTAAGGACAAGTAGAGATAGAAAAAAATGAATGATTACATGTTTGGAGGTTTACGTGGAGAAATGGAAAATGATGACGAATAAATTCAATAAGAGGACCAAGAGTAAGATGAAATGGACGAAAATTGATTTTAATAGTGACTTCAAGTTATCCCGACTGCTTACATATTAAATGAGTTTTATAATCAACTATGTGCTGATAATTTATGCTTGTTTTCGATAATATAAAGCGTAAATAGATTATTAATAAACTTCAAGCTTAGAGAAGATGCCATTTCTCTGCATTAATATGACTTTATGATAATTATTATTGATATGTTGCTCATTTAACATCATTTACTTTTTAATTTACAAAAATGAGAGCTTTAAGTTTCCTTGCTAAGTCTAATCTTCCTTTTTGATCTCAAGACGCAGTTTGTTAATAAATCTATATGATCTGTTTCCATTTTTTGTTCCGAGCATTTATGAAGGTCATTTTCAATTCTTGTCATATTTGATGGTGAGTTCTCGCAGTTTTATCATCTTCTGTCAATTAAATCTTGTGACTTCTCCCAAGCTATGACAATCTCCTCTACCTGCGCAAACATTCATTATCACTGCAGTCCAGCACCAAAGCCGCAATATATTCTCAATTTTTGCGAACCTTGTCATAAAATTGGAGTAATAAAGTTTCGTAGTCGTTAGTTTATGTTTTAGCTTTTGCGTTGGATTATTTACAAGGTTTTCTGGCTGACTTGGATGTTAATTTACTTTCCGCTATGAAAAAAAGCAATGATAAACTATTTTTGTGTTTTTTCTATATTTGCTGATAATCTATATATTTTTTGTTCAGAAAATGGCTCTTACTCATTAATTAATGAGTAACACTCATAACCATGCAGTCACACTCAGATAAAACAAAAAATGATTCCTTCAAAGTGATCCTTGGAAAATAACGATGTGCCTGACAAAGTGGTAAAGTCAAAACTCGGACAGTAAAAATAAATTTGGCTAATATTTGATGTTTTATCATTTAAGACAATAGTAAATGCTGCTGTTACTGATAAGGATGCAATCTACTCAGAATGAAGGTTGCAACCCTTCTAATTATTGTTTTTCCTTTGTGATCTGATAAAATAAACTTACATCAAGCAAATGGACTCCATTTTATAGAGACTCTAGCGAACTTTAAACTGGAAGTAGCTCATGAGGTCATCCTGCCGACGAAACAGCTTGAACACTTCCTATGCCGGCGACCTTACCATTCTAAAGCTCAAACAACTCGCTTAGCGCTTCCGCCGCAGGTATTTATCGGCATAGTCAGCCACTAATCGTTGAAAGAAAAACTTACCAACATATGGATAGAGAACGAGTTGAAGGCTTACAATTGGATTCTTATTGCTCTCAGTTTACTGGATAACGTTGCAATCGAGGAATTCGTAGATTTGAATTAAATTAGGGGCAGCAACAGTGGACCACTCTTTAAAAAATATTTCCCTTCAAAACTCAAATATTTCTGAAATTCGAGGCTCGCAAACTGATCAGCGGAAAAAATAAAAAAAATAAAAACTGGTCATTGGAGTAGAATGAATTACTCAAAGAAATGGTTATAAAAGTACCTGTTTCAGGATTCAGTAAGAGGAAGGGCATCTGCAATGGAACGATATTGCCAGACAGCTTTTTGAGCGCTCCTAATAGAAAATTTTTCGGAGTGGAAAACATTGTCGAGAAAGATGGCTGAATCATCTTGATCCATCAAAGTAAAGGTATATTTTATTTTATGAAGGGGTATATGGACACCAGATGATGATTTATTTTTACTAAACAGCGTATAAAAATCAGGTAAAAAATGGTCAGAATTTGCTGCCTGCCTGAAAAGGACAGAACACATGGTTAAAAATCGGTTTAACTCAATGATAATTAAGCAGAAGAAATTGACTCCTCATTTCAAAAAATAAGAAAAACTGATATCATAAATTAGAAAAAGCATAGCCCTCGGTTAGCACTAGGTATAAATCAGCAGAGAGTAAGAACAAGAATAGTAGAGTCGAAAGTCTGTCCATTAGGCTTTTTAATCAAAATAAGCTGAACCAAGTTAAAAAATATTACCGGAGCCTGAGATGCATGAAAGCAAAAAGATAGTGCAAAAATAAAATGGGGTAGAACATTAAGAACTCTCTGCCTTTGTCGGAATTGACGGAATTCAGCAGTATGTAAGGGAAGATTTGGAGTGCAAGAACGTAAAGGGGCCTGAATTTGCTCAGTTATACTCTCCCTTTTGGACTTATTCTCCTAATAACCCAACTCCAACTAACTTCTTGGGATCATCACCTTCTCCTCTATCATACTACGTGGGTTTCAATTTCGCAAACTGCTTTTCTCGATTTACTAGTCAGATTAATAGTCTTTCTAGCGTAACTAGCCTTAACACTGGAACAGGCAGCAAGGAATAGCCTTCAGATATTAATTGATCTGCATAGTATATATTTTTGAACCTGCCAAGAAATTGTGTTAAATATGAACAAATTGGTATTCGAATTATGATCAAGTCATGTATCAATGGAATGTTATCCATGGTGTCAACCCATGAAATATCTTTCCAATAAATTAATAAACAATTTTTTATGCTGATGATAAGTCTCGGGAGTTTATCTTTCATTTCAATTATGTCAATCAGATTATGGCATTGAGGATCATTTTTTCTTTAAAAATTTTTCTTTGACTGAATTGGGAATGGTGAGATCGACTTCTAGGACCTTCTGCACCAACATATTGATAACTTTGTCTTTGTTCCTTCCATAATCCTACTGGATTTTGACAATTTCATCATGGGTCTCTCTCTCAAGATCAGTTTCGAACTTCTTGTCTGTTTTCTGAATGTAATAAAAATAACTTCAGCTTTCAATTTTTCGAATTCTGCCTCCTTTTCCTTACGGTATTTGGCAACTTCTTCTTCTGCGGCTTGCCTAGCTTCCTTTAATTTTCTTTGCCTAAATAATAAAAAGATTGATGAAAGTGTGGGCTTCAGTGAGAAGCTTTGATAATTTTTACCTTTCCTTCTGAGCATTTTCAATGATTTATGCGGCTTACTGTTCGGCCTTGAGGAGTTAGTCAATGTAGGCAGTCTCGTTCATGTCCAATCTCAGATATTTAATAAAATAATGTTAATGATAAATATTCAATTTCTCAATCAATCTAACCATAAACTTTTTTCATAGTTTTTTCTTGTCTTTTATCCACTTATTTTACATAGCATGTTCAAATGCATTTTTTGCTGCATTTTTGTTTATATTTAATAGGTAAGTCGAGGCACAGTCACAACTAAATCGATCAGATTGGTGAATGCAAGGCACAAATTACCTCGATAGAAATATCCAGTTTTTCCTGAGAAGGAAACACAAACTTCACAAGGCACTCGGGCAGCCTTCCCTAGATTTGTAGCCCACTGATGACCAACAACAAATAATCGGTCTTTATACTTTTCTCCTTAATCAAGAAAATAATATTTCACAGCTAGATTGCTTCATAAAACATCAATTAACTCTTTCTATGCATAGTAGCAGCATGAGCAAAGTGATGGAAATGTTATGGTCACTGCTGACTGTAAGATCAGGCACTCTTATAGCTTTTGTAATTAATGGATGATTTAGGTTATTTACCGACTCTGCAGGAAATACCCTTGCACATATTGGAAGATTTATGAATTTATGAAAGGCCAAATAGAAAAAGAATTAAAAAAAAAAGAGTAAACAAAGATCATTGCAGACTTGTATTTTTATGGTTTTCCCTTTACAGTTGAAGAGTTCGCTATCTTCATATTTCCGCGTTTCTAGTTTCACATTTTGGATATGCTGCCTAAATTTATGGATGTATGCTCTAGCAATATTTTTTTCCCACCTAAATATCAAAAACTATTTGCTTCCAAATTTGAGGAATGGATGCAACTATAAAAAGGAAAGTTAAGATAAAAGCATAACAGTCTAATTCACAAGGCCACAGTTTTACAACAAAAGCTAACTCTTGAGCAATAGAGTGAAAATCAATCAATGGAGTATGTTCAAGAATTTGAGATTTATTAAACTGAGCTGTATCGTTTTACAAATGCCTACACTATACTTAATTCTGACTTCTAAATGGCGTAGTTTAAGTTAAAATCAGTATTTGAGTTGAAAAAATAGTGCTCAACTTTTAAACAATTATTTTTCGTTTCCTAATACGAGCAAAGCCTTTATTATGGAAATGATTCTGAATTGTTAGAAGTAAAAATTCGCAAAAAAAGCGAAATGGAAAGAATATAATCCAATGATTATTACATCAGTCAAATCAAGCTATGTAACAGTATATAGCAAAGCAAAAACTTGGGAGGCTATTTTTTGGAGCAGATGAACTTGCAGACTAACCGATAGCAACTGATTGAAATCATCATCAATGATTGCTACAACTATAACAACCTCCCTTATATCGTTAAGATTTTAGCAGAAATAGCAGGAAAAGAGATCAGCATTAAAGATTACTGCCTATTGAAAGGGCAAAAGATATGCGGTAAGAAGTCAATTATGCAGCCCAAATGCGTATGAATCCAAAATACCAGCGACTTTTATGCTAAATGGTGAAGTTTGGATTAATTCATGAGGATGTCCTCCTGGACTACGCAGATAAAATATTAAAATTTTAGAATAGCCAGGTCACCAAAGAAGTCCAAGCCATATTAGAACATCTAGGAACTATGGTCTACTATCGCTCTCTTCCCACTCATGTTAGGTATTTCCCAGCATATTTAGGATAAATGCTCTTTTCGAAAGAATGGAAACACTCATCAAAAACAAAGTGATGCAATTCAGCATGGAACAACTTTTTCATCTGAAGAGCTTGCACCAATATTTGCAAAATCATACGAATGAGCCCAGCAAAGTAGAAACTCATGAGATGGCCCATCTCCAAATTAAAGATAACTTTCAATTTATACGTAAAATGATGGAAAAGTTTCAAAAATAAAATCAGATAGATTCTATTCTGTAGTACATAATTGAGGGTATAAACAATGAGTAGTATCTCACTTCTTACTTCTACGCCAGTCTACTCAAAGATCTAGGAAACAAGTAACTGGAAAAGCAGCTTCACTCCCATACTCTTTCTATCATCACAAGCAATATTTAATCTGGAAATCATCAAAAAAGTGTCAAGTGGAGCCGGTTTCTTGGAGAACTATACAACTACCAAGCAATAAATCGTAAAATACTGGTAGATGATCTTCACGGAATAGTGATGAAATTTACAGAAAACAAGGATGTTGGATGTGCTCTCAAGTCTATTTGTGCCTCGCTGGAAACTGCCAAAATTTATTTGATAGAAAGTGAAACTATCAAATAGAAAAAAAAATAAGTAATATTTTTGCTGATTGAGCTTAAAGTATTCCTTGTCTAATATAGAAAAAATTGATATGCTATCGCGATCATTTAGAAGTTTGCACAACCACGGAAGTTGAGGACATTTTACATTACTTCCATCCCTAACTGGTGAACAATCTTAACTGTCTTGATGATATCCAAGGCTTGATGAGTTTGGCTTAAACTCATAAAAATAACTCAATTTACTATTTTTTGGATGAAATGTCCAAAGGCTGCACCTTGCTTGATTTTAAGAACTCAAAAACAGACAGCAAACGCCAATATCGGGAAAAGGAACAAATGGAACAGAAGTATATGGAAAAGGTTAAATATATTGAAAAGGAAATACAGGCATAAAATATTAATGATCATCTGTCACAAAGTAACGGCATAGTTCCGAAGCTATTAGATTAAATGACAAGTAGAAATGATGCTCCAGCACCAATAATCAAAAAAATGAAGGTGATGGGTCGCAGCAGAAACGACAAGACAATAAAGACTGTATGCTGCAGCTATTTGCAAACCCCATGCGAATGATTCCATATCATAGCAATTGTTTATTTTATTGACCATATATAGAATTTATTTATCGAATACTACAGCGTATGGGTCAAAATTCTTTGTACTGCCGCACTGAATCTACTGCCAAAGATTTTATTAGTGGGGAAATCAAAATATACAAATGGAGAGCAGATCCCAACTGCAACGCTCATCTCCCAAAAGTTACTTTCAAAAATGCACTTTCCTACAGACAATAGGAAAAATATATTCAGTTTATGATGTTGCATGATAAAAAAGACGCCATTTAAATCCATTAACTTAAGGCATAGCTTTAATTAATACCTGATCTCGCCAATTAAGAGGTAATTGTGTTCTAAAAATATTCAAGCTCCCTGGAAAAAATACAAAATTTGCTGACTTTAGAAGAGAGTCTGTATTGCCTTAATGAGCTCCTCTTTGGATTCTAATAAATTAAGAAAATGTATATGTAAATTGTCGTTAGCAGCAAATGCTGCTTTGTGACGAAAGATGGCTAAATTCGTGCATGGATCAGTCCAAATCCTAAATGCAATAAGATTGAGTCCGACAAGGACTTTAATCTTTTTGCAGAGAGGTAGTACAAGGAAATCATTTCTTCCATTTTTGATATTGCCTTTCAAGCGGCCAGCAAAACAACTATTACTTGCAATTTTTTTGCTTCGATTAGAACTGCTGTAAAGTAAACATTGAAACGAAGTGAAATTTTTGCTTGGATTCGTTCCATTATTGAGTAATATGCAATGAACAATAGATTATGCATAAAAACTTTAAAAGGATATTTGTTAAGGATGGAAGAGCAAAAGTAGCTCACAAATAGCTGCCTGGAGTAGCAAATAAAGCTGACTCCTACATAAGATCAGACTTTTATGGGCAAGAGTAACCGCCCCGAGTTTTATAGCATTTAAATAAAGCCATCATTTTTGCAGTCTAAGGCATTTTAATCCCTAAATTCAAAATAGTCTGAAACCAGCTACACTACTAAAACATCTTTTCCCAATTTTAACAGCATCAACCACTCAAATCAGATAAATTTTACAAATTTGTCAGGATTTCACCAACTGGCTCACAGTGTTGTTCCCTGCGAAAGTCACCTGTTTGGAGCTACCACCAAAAAGTCTGGAGAAAGTAGCGTAAAAACGACTGTACGATGTTGTCAGGCTCTATAAAAATGTTAAAAGCCACTAAAATAAATGATCAAAGCAAGCAGTATTGATAAAGAAGTGATAGTTTCTCCTCCCTTACTGCCATGCAGATCATCAATTTCGGAGTCTCTGAAGATCAGCATATCTAATTTTTCTCATGACGGTATTTGCCATGAAAGATCGGGAATATAAAGTGCTGATATAAAGATGGACCAAATTGATCATACAAATTCTTTTAAAAGACAAAGCAAATACAAATTGAAAAATCAAGAAGATATTTCTGAAATAAAAAATAAGAGAAGTATCATTACAAACATGATCAACAATAGCACAGGAGTAGGCTAAACAATAAAATAGACACAGCATTAACAAAAGTTAAAAGCCTGCAGTTAAGTGAGATGTGGATCTTCTCATAGCATCAACTCATCTTCTGAAGCCCATCGACCTTGGATAACCACCAAAACAATCACTAAACTAATTTCTGATACTCCAAGTGAGTCTTTAGTGCACAGTGTGGGGACTTCAGAATCACAAATTAGCAGTTAGCTCTATAGTGGAGTGCTGACTCAGTTGGCGCGAGATTCCAATGAAAAGAAAGTTAGTAGTACTAGCATAAATGAGTTTTGATGTTTTTACCTTAATAATAATAATAATAGATTTAAATTCGCATGGAACACATACAGCAGGAACGCCCCTATGTGTTATACTCAACTGACACCTATTTTATGGTATTGCATTGATTACTCAGCTCAAAGCTAAACAACCCACATTCTCCCAAACTAACTGTCTTAAGATCAATAGAATCACATCCAAAATTTCTGTGATCAGCGCCAACAGATTCGAAGAATAGCTAATAAACATGGATAAAAAAATTAAAGAAGACCTGTTCCTAGTGATGGGAGTGGTGATTGTGAACCAGTAGGCTTATCTCTGTGTAGTAAATTCGGCTGAGGCAGCTGCCACTCTGAATGTGGAAAAGGTTCTATGCATAAGAGGTGTAAGTTTTATTCCGTTTAAGCACAAGCTACTGTATTACTCCATAAACCAATCGTAAAATGATAAAATTCTAAAGTAAATGGCAGAAAGCATAATAAATAATAATTTTTATTTTTGTTACAAACTAGATCTCACCCTTACCTATCACAAAATGCTTCAAAAAGGCAACACTGAACGCAAATATTTCTGGAACGAGCAGATGCTGATGATGTTTACACACTATGGACTTGCTGCCTGTTGGAGGGTACCGGTTATTCAGGGACATGTTAAGGAACTATATTGCGAAAATAACTACTTCTCCTTCTACTATTGTGTCATCAGTCGTAGGAGTAAGTTCATGTCTGGAACTCGCTTTAATAGTCGAGGTATTGATACTAACTGTAATGTTGCAAATTTTGTTTAGACTTAAGAAATATTCATCTGTCATAACTATCTATTTACCCACATGAGTCTAAGGGGCAGTGCACCAATCTTTTGGTCGCAGGCATAGTCTGGTTCTGCAATTAAATTTTCATAAAAAGACGAGGAAAATATTAACGCTATTGAAAAGCACTATTCATTCCTGAAAAAAGAATACCAAGCCAAAATTATAACTGTAAACTTGCTATCGCAAGTAAAGTCCCCTGAAAAGGATCTAAAGAATGTAAATTGAGAGCTATCCAGAGACTGGAGTACTATCTATACAAATCACTCCCTGATGAGCCCTACCTCTATTATGATGTCAACGAACAGATCAAAGAGTAAGAAAACTCAGCTAAGATAGTCGATGCTTTCATTCATAAAAATCTATAAGTGCTATCTCCAGCGGAAAACTTCCTCTGTGTTGACCGCTACACCAATAAGATATTTAGACAGCAAACCATGTATTATTTGTAATATGCAGTATTCCCCGTATTAATTGCCTGGATTGCATTGACAGAACTAACTTTATTATGTCGCGGCTGAGTCTAATCTACTTAGATCAAATTGTGCATTTCGTTAGTAAAGGTTCACTTAAGCAGATTCCCACACCAACATGGAAGAGAAAAAACTTCAGTTGAGTAAAGATTACACTGCCGAAGTCGCCTAGTTGTGGGTTGAATTAGGTAATCGCATTAGCATGATCTACTGCGGAACCGACTGTGAGAATCCCAATCTCAAGCAAGAAGAAACTAACTCCTTTTTCTCATTCTTTACAGGGGGATTTCGCTCCTTAAATAGGCTCAGCATTAATGACAATTTCAGGCAAACATGCATTGATTTCTTACTTGGGCAGAAGGAAGAGCAATCCAAGACCAAGTACTTCGAGGATAATATAACAAGAGCTGTCATCGAAGAAACAAAATACTGTAGCTATGAAGAAGCAGTGGTTTATATACTAAGCTGGAACTGCAATACTGTTGACCCTGAAAAACTGACAGCCAAAGATAAAGAGAAGTTGTTCAATTTTCCAGTCGAAAAGACTGACATCGTGGTTGTATGCCTGCAGGAGATGGTCTAACTTAACTCTTATAATGTTCTCATTGGGAGTAACGATACCATTGTTGAACACTGGCGTCAAGTAATCGAAAAATATCTAAACGATGTGGGAGTTGGCAACAGCAAAGCTTTCTTACATTTAGCCAGTAGTGATATGGTCGGTGTTGCTACTTTTGTGTTTGTTAGTGGAGCCCTCTATAACCGAGTTTATCAAAACAGCTGGCTACAGGTTAAAACTGGCTTCAAGAACAATTTGGGCAACAAAGGGGCCATTATGCTGTTCATGCAGATTGATTCTTCTTATATAACGATCACCAATTGCCATTTGACCGCGGGGTAAAATTCGAGTAGTGAGAGGCAACAAGACATCCAATACATCCATAATGATGCACTAAACGAAAGAGATAAGCGTCGACTGTTTGAGAAAAGTTAGTACAAGTTTTTTATTGGTGACATGAACTTCCGCCTGGAAGCCAAAAACGAACATGTCCGAGAGATTCTTTACACTATCTAGAAGCAGGACTCACAAAAACAATTGACTAAATCTGACATACAAACTTATTTGCAGAGCTTGATGCAGAAGGACGAGTACCACCTCAACAACTGTTCTGGAGCGCTTGGCATGTACAGCTAAGGCACCATTTACTTCCTACCCACATACAAGTACATAAAGAAGGAGAAGGTTTACGACCCAAAACGCACACCCTCCTGGTGTGATCGTATTCTCTTCTACTCTCAGTAGCCTAAGAAGTTAGTTATTCTCAAATATTGGGATGTGGATTGCTATCAAAGCGATCATAAACCTGTCTGTGGAGCCTTTAAACTCCTCCTCAAAAAGGAAGATCCTGACAAGAAGAAGAAGCTGATGCAAATTTATATGGAGCAAGTTGAGTGATTATATCAGTTGTTCTATTTGTGTCAGTTGAAATGAGGGTCCTTATTAAAATCAAGACCTATATTATTGCTGCATGGATAAGACCGAAGTAGATGTGATCATCGATAACCTAAGAAATTTTAAGCCCATCACGGAAAAACAGGTTAAGCTTATCACTGAAAAAGCCAAAACCATCTTCGAAGAGGAGACCAACACCACGCCAGTTAAAGCACCAGTCACCATCTGTGGAGATATTCATGGTCAGTTGCATGATCTCATAGAACTATTCACCATCGGAGGAGATGTACCCTTTACAAATTACCTGTTCATGGGAGACTTCGTTGACAGGGGCTATTACTCAGTCGAGACTGTCTCCCTCTTGACAGCTTTAAAGGTACGTTACCCTGAACGTATTCATCTTACTCGTGGGAATCATGAATCGCGCAGGATAACACAAGTTTATGGCTTCTACGACGAATGCCTAAAAAAATACGGTTCCTAAAACGTCTGGACCATGTTCACGAATCTATTTGACTACATACCAATGACTGCAATCGTTTAGAACCAGATCTTCTGTTTGCATGGAGGACTTTCTCCTTCCATCAAGACTCTCAACGATATTAGAGACCTACCTCGAGTGCAGGAAGTTCCTGAAAATGGAGCTGGATCCGATCTTCTTTGGTCTGACCCTGATGATGTCGCTGTCGGTTTTAAGGACAGCCCGAGAGGAGCAGGCTTTTTATTCGGAGCAGTACTAGTAATTTAAAGCAGGACGTGACTTAGAAATTTAACCACACAAACAATCTTAAGATGGTGGCTCGAGCCCATCAACTGATGAACCAAGGATACCAGCTGCAGCATGGCAACATGATTTGCACTATATTTAGCGCCCCTAACTACTGCTACCGCTGCAACAATCAGGCAGCCTTCCTTGAGCTGGATGAGAACATGAACGAAAATTATCTTAAATTTGATCCCTATCCACGCAGAGGAGAGGAAGAAATCATAAAGAAAACGCCAAACTATTTTCTGTGATGGACTACGCCTTAAACTTATGATTTGGTAATCATTGCCACATCTATCAATCATTCCTCTTAGTTTGTTTGTAGGGCTCAACGGTTAGCACGCAATTCATTATTCGGTGCTGGTTTAGGTTTTGAATAGCACTTCTGGCTGACTCAGGATTGTGATATTTTACCAAAGCCGTAGCTAAGGTACGTCCGAAGTTATCCTGCTCGATGAAGCATTTCTCCAAAGCGCCTTCGGTTGCAAAAAGTTTCTGGGTTAATAATAGCATACGTAAAGGTCTTAGTTGGTTAATTCATGACTAAGTCCCATCACTTTTAAGGTTCGCAGAAACTTCTCTCGCTCAACAGCAGCTTGCTCCTTTTTCTCTTCTCCAATAGGTTTGTTTTGCACTTTCTACTATCTTGGTTTTCTGTTCTCTTGAGCTTGATTCTTTTTGCCCTCGAATCGTTTTTTGATAAACTTTTTTTTGGGAATTCGATTTTCAGGTTTGTGGGTAGGATGATTGTTTGGTCGATCTTTCTGCTGATCACTCGGTGGCTAGTGCTTTTTAAACTTCTTCTTCTTCAATTTCTATATGGATAGATAAAATACTTTGGGGACGAGATTTGTCTTATGTTTGGCCTTGTCTTGCTTAATGAGATCGTCCAGGGAGATATCAGGCATTTTATCAGTGTCTATAATAATGATTGTTTAAAAAGGAATTAAATTAAAGTGGGCGGCAAAGACACTTTGATAATGAAAGTATAAGCAATTTCATATATTAAGAAATTGAAATAAATCCCAAAGTTTAGATACATTAAATTCACTTTTGATATCGCATGACATGTAATCGATAAAATGGCAAGACAACAACATTTTTGTTTTCACAGGGATAAATTAACGAATCCTGAGATTAGTAACACCCAATTGTTCTATAGCTTAGTGCTTGAACAGGGATAAGGCTTTTGGCAGTACCTAATCTCTAGACATTATGATTAGCAATCCAATATTTACGACATAAATGAATAGTTTTTTGCATGTAAAAAAGTGGCTTTGTGCAGATAATGATGAATTGCTATTTGCAAATGCATATTGTGTTATACTTTATGATATTGTTCTTCTTGTGTCATCTTGATAATAAAAGACTAGATTTAATCAACTAGACATTTTCTATTGATGACTTGCCCTGCAGGACATCCAATTTATTAATTTTTGCTAGCCAGTCAAGGTCTTTTATATGAGTGCACTGTTTTGCATCGAAGATGGTTTGGTGTACACATAGAATGATATATAATTGATTATAAAATGAAGGGGCACTCGATTGAGGATTACTCTCGCTTGTCAGTTATTGGGAAGGGAACCTACGCCAAGGTGTTGCTGGTGCGAAGTAAACTAGACAAACAGGTCTATGCCATGAAGGTCCTCAAGAAGAAATACATCATTGAGAAAAATCAGGAGAAGAACATCATGACAGAGAAAAGCATTCTTTGCGATATGCAACACCCCTTTCTAGTCAAACTCAAAGGGTGTTTCCAGGACGAGAAGAAGCTTTACTTTATACTCTAGTACTGTCCGGGAGGAGAACTCTTCGGACTTCTCTCTCTCAAAGATAAACTTTCTGAGGAACAGGCTAAGTTTTACACTGCTCAGATATTTCTTGCGCTTGAAGCCTTGCATTCTCGGAATATTATTTATCGAGAGTAAACATTAGTTAATTCAGCTTAAAACCTTAAAACGTACTTCTTGATAAATCGGGTTACGTTAAGCTTACCGATTTTGGTTTATCAAAAGCTTTGCTTTACGAGGACGAAAAAGCAATGTCAATTTGCGGAACTCCAGAATATCTAGCTCCTGAAGTAATAAAAAAGCAAGGTCATAACAAAGCCGTCGACTGGTGGTGTCTAGGATGCATCATCTACGAGATGGTCACGGGATTTCCTCCCTATCGCAGTCAAAACAGAATGGAACTGTTCTAGTCAATACTCTATCAGCCGCTGCAGGTCCCAAATGTAAATCGAGAGTAAAATAGGCATCTCCAAAACTTCAAAATATTTTGGTGAGACTTCTCTAAAAGAATCCTAAGGATCGATTGGGCGCTAATAATGCGGAATAAATTAAAAACCATCCCTGGTTTTAAAAGGTTAATTGGAACGCCCTTTTGACCAGGTCTATCAAAGCACCGTTCGTGCCGATTCTCACTTCTGACGCTGACACTTCTAACTTTGATGAAGACTTCACTAATTGTTCAGTGGAATCTTACAGTGAAAATAACTCTGAGATGATCGACTAAGACGCCAAATTCGATGGTTTTTCATGTGAAAATTGATTATGTTTATCTACCATATGCCCATCCCTCAAACACTATCATAAAAGCAGTCGATAAAATAAAACAATCAATAGAACTGGTATTGAAGAGCTGAAAATGGATGCTTTTGCAATGATTTTTAAAGTAGATTGGAATAACGCTGTTTTATCGGGCATTCGTGTCGGATGGAGCTTTACACGAGGAAGTTTCGAAGGTCCTTACGAATTCGGTAGTCATAGTGATGACACTATCGCTAGAGCAGCTGCATTCTTGTAATTTGACGATCTCTTTAGTTGCGGTCGGCTATGAATGACTGAAAACTTTTAATTTCTTCCATTTTATTATAAAGAACCATGCCAATTTATGATGTAATTTATGATATGATTCACACAGCACATTTAGCAAAATCAGAGTATGCTATTTTAATTCAGTATTTGTTTGATTCATTGTCATGAATCAATTTGATCAAGATATTAGCTATTTGTATATTGAATTCAATTTATTAATAAATAAGCGCAATGGACATCGAAGAGGTAAAGCCCCGCAAAATATTTCACTATGACTCGCTGTTAGATCAAAGCCATACTTCGGAGGAGTAGTACTTTCTGCAGAACTGGTAGGTGATCCAGTCAACCGTAGGATAGTACCTCATAGGGCAAGGAACGCCTCCCTCCATCGTCAAAATTAGTAGGTCTTTGCAGATATTGTTGATGCGACACAAATATAAATAACTGCACTAGCACCTCATTCGTCTATTCTATGAAGTGTATAAATCGCTGTTGGTGACCATTGCTCGCGAAAGCAACTGCCTTCTATCTCTTTTGGCTTACTATACGGGCAAAAAGCAACATTATCGTATCCTGTTTGACCTCCTGAACGCATATTTGCAAGTTTATTCGCCGAGCAGTCCCACTCCTGAAGAACAAGCTTATGCTATCCTCTGCAAGTAGATCTTCAACAGCCACCTCTTCTAGCAGATAGCAAATGAATTAATGGTGATGGTGCATCGGTTCCGGACCACATAATAACCCAATTAAATTATTGAACTGTAGTATCAGCTTAGGGCGGCCACTTTACTCGGTATCTATAGCTATTGCGATTTGGAGTTTATTGAACGCAGCAAACTCTACTTTATTTAATTTGCCCAGCAAGTTAACAGAAACGAGCACATTTTCACGGTTATTGACTAAGCTTTAAAAAGAGAAACAGCTTTGAACAAGTTGCTGAGGCCAACTGAAAGTAGCGTCCGATACCTGCAGAAGGAATTGATCGAGGAATATTACCCCTTTATGATAGAATATATGGACTACCTCATCGGACAAAATAAGCTAGATAAGCTTAAAATGCTGTGGGGGTATAGCTTAAGACTCGGATAGGGCGAACGACAATTACTTGAATTAAGGTTGCAGGACATCATTAGGGATGCAGCTCATTTTCTCAAGTAGGCAGGGGATGAATTATACAATTTGCTTCCCTTTATTAATAAACTGAACACCATCATTATGACCTGCTTTGATGGTAGCAAGTCGGTCTTAAACCTATTACACCACACTATATAATAATTACTCACTGATCACTAAAAAAGCTACAATGCAGTCATTAGCAAAAAAATTATGTGCCCAACCTAAGGATACTCTCAGGAGGTCATCTATCAATTGTTTAGGCTCATTCCAAACAAGGAGCGCTTCATTGCTGAGTTATAGATCCGATTTTTTAGGTGGATCCTTAGTCATGAGGTTTAAAGCATACTTTACCAATAGCAGGTGATCCACATCATTAAGAAGGAGTGTGGGAACGCTTTATGTAAACGCATAGACCGCATGATTAATGACGTTTGGAAAGATGGACAAATGGTTTATTACCATCACCAAACACATCCATTTAAAGTAATTTCAGTTGTATTCAGTGCAGACTTCTTTGCAGCAACGAATGGCCAAAGTTCAGCTACTAAAACATAGCATTACCTGACTCGATGCTTAATACATTGCAGGAATTTGAACTGTAATATAAAAAATCACCCGAAAACAGTTACAAGGAATTGAAATGGGTTAACTAGTTTGGAGTTGTATAGATTAGTATCAATGGAATCATTTCTGTATTCTCAGAGTGCCAAGCAGCACTTATTCTGGTGTTGGATAGAGCCATTCGACCAATGAAGAAGGAACAACTCATTGAGATCCTCCAAGGGAGTGCTGCTGTGATTGGATTGGCTATTGACGAACTTCATAGCAACGGGGTTCTTTAGCTTAACGATATGAACTTTACTTACGATATAAACAACGATAATATTAAGCCTTATCGTGTTCTGAAGGAGGAGAAATAGAACATTGAAGAGATTAAGATACTATCGAAGAGAGATGATACCATCATTATATAGGCTGCCGTGGTTCGCATTCTCAAGAAAAAGAGGACCATGCAGAAGACAGATCTTTCCAAAAGTATTTATGATTATATCACAAACTTTAAACCCACCATTGAACAAATTAACCAAGCCTTAGAGCGATTGGCCATCCGAGACTTCATTGACATCGACAAGACGAAGGGTAATATCAGATACAAAGATTGATAATTGTCTATGCTATATTTACTACAATTTATAGTAGCATGACAGAGTGTCATTTGTAAATTTATTAAAAAAATGTTGAATGCAAAGTAATTAATTAATTATTAAAGTAGAGGAAGGAGGAAAATAAAGTTAGTATATAGAATCTTTCCATTGGCATCATTTAGTATTTTGAGGAATTGATTCATTTGCTTCGCTGGAGGAGGTATTGCAAATTGGTTTTTTTTAGACCTTATTAATTGCCCGATCTTTCCTAGAATTTTGCTTATTGCACGTCCTTCTCTATGGCTTTTTAATTGCCTTTTTCTTCATGTTGGCAGTTATCCTCTCTTTTTTAGTCTCAAACATCACGCACAATTATTTAATTCTTTGATTTATGCTGTTATATTGACTGGCTTAGAAATGCTTTCTCTGGTCAATATGCGAATCATAATCATCAAACTTTTACTTGCATATCTGGCAGTAGTGGTTTTGAGGAACTGCCACTTTGATGCTATCAGCACCTCTTTGAATGTGTTTGATGGTGATAGACTCTAGTTCATGTTGTATTTTGTCTTAGAATTGGCATCGTTAATAGACCTGATTCTGGGCATAGTAATTCTATGATAGGGGAAGCATATACCTTGTCGATAGGCAACACAAAAGTGGGAGTATAATAAAGTTTGTCTAGGTTGAAGGTGGGAATTATGGACTTCACATTTTGGCCTTATCTAAGTCAACAAAAGTATACCTCAGAATCTCATGGTAGTTGATTTCAAAAGATGCTAGTTTGGTGTCTTTGGTGATTGGGTTCAGGGCGAATTGAGGCAACTTCTATGCTGGAAACTACTTTTGACTCATGAATAATAATATAATGGAAAGACTGGCAGATCAAATATTAATATTCTGACCTATAACTTATAAATATTTCTCTTAATTCTCAGAGCAATTCATATCACATAAGATTCGGGTGGTAGAGCGATAATAAGTAGATATACATCTTAGAAGCAATTATCTCACTTTTTCTTGCTGATTAGTCCCATCAGTTCCAGTTACCGCTTCTTTAAAAACTACAGCCGGTCCTTCAAATTTTTATTCAGAACCTTAATTTCTTTGTCTTGATAGTTTTAGTTCTGGCTGTTTTGGAACTGTGCGTTGCTTCCGTTGGACTTAAGCTCAAAGATCTAATCCTCGATCTGCGTGATTTTGGTCCTGATCATTTTATTTTCTGCCATGAGGTTGCAATTGACATACTCTTGGTTGATATTCTTCTTTGAGGTGGAGTTCTTGATGAACAACTGCTCCAGGTTTTACAACTTTATTTGCAAAGCATTGTTGTCATTGCTAACAATCATATAGTTTTTTTCGGACACCTCACGAGCATTACGTAGTTATTGGTTCTCGTGCTGCAAGCGTGCCATTTAGAATTAATATTATTGCACTATTTTATTTAGTGACACCTCAATCTAAGCTCGCTATCCTATTCTATTTTGAGTTAGCTTCTATTCCTGTACTTTTGAGGCACTGACACTGATAGGTTTGCCTGAAGCCTATTTGGTGCCTTTATTAAGAGGAGGCAACTCTTTCTTTCTCGGTTACATTCTAGGGATAGTGACTTTGCCCTTGGATATTTTTTATATTTGTTATCTCAAGTATTGATTCTATAAACGAAGAAGGTCCCTTTCTCTAGCTAGACCATATATTATTTGATCTTTTTCCTCCATCTGCACGACTGGTTTATTTTTTATGTTCATTGTTCGAGTGGCATAGTTCAGTGTACTCATAGTTTAATCGGTGTAAACTGAGGAAGGACTGGCACAAGCAACCATTAAAGCCTTGGATGTACCTCTAAATGATGATAACAATACCCTAAGGAATCCATTAAGAGCATAGTCAATTTTGAGTCTCTGTATGGGATATAAGGTGCTTTGGTTTTGCGATCTGAAAGTGCTTTGATAACCTTTCCAAGTGTGAACAGTGATTTGTTGATGTTTGCAGTTTCCTTAGCCATTTCCCCTTGCGACTTTGATTACTTTAGCCTTTAGCTTCCAGCCAAATCCACAAATGATATTTTTCCGTATCGTTTTACAGATCGGCTCTCACCATTAGTTTCACTTACCACATAAACCGTCATTAATGAGTGGCTGCGTGAAGAATCTTTATTCAGTTCATGACTGCCAGATTTTCTATTTTTAATGCCCTAGTTAAGCACAGCTATCAAGTCATCAATGCTCGTGCAGTCAACTATCACCAAATCTTCAACGAAGAAGCCATTGACAGGATTCCACCGGCAGTGCAGTACTCCTGACCCTGGGTTTAGTAGATCTTTGATTTGCTAGTTGTAAATTTAAGTAAAGGAGGCTTTGATTGAAAATTTTTCTCCACTTTTCTGTGAGTATTTCCTGGATAAATAGGAATGTACCATAGATTTTTGATAGCTCTGGGAATGATTCCATCGCTTTCATCAGATTTGAAAACTTCCTGGTTGAACTTTTATTCCACTCCGGCCATGGTGTAGGTTTTGCCGCTTCCAGTCTGCCCATACGCGAATATTGTTACTGAGTAGCCTGCTAATGCTGATTCTATAAACTGGTCGATATTTAACTGCTGATATAGTTATGCTTGGTGAGTCTTCTCGCTAACCACATGGGTGAATCGGAAGTTACGTAAAACCTGTCCATTTCTAACTCAGTCACAATGTACTTCTGAAGCAGTTGGCAGCTCGTGCTATCATTAACCCTCACTATGCTGGTATCTCCTCGTGAGAGTTACATATTATTCAAGGGTCGCAATCGTAGTGCTACCTTTACACTCTCACCTGACGCGGACTGTTCTTCTGTTTGGTAGGAGAACTACGACTATGGAGTCTACGGGGTTTAAATATTTTAGATTTTGGTTGTCTTTGGGGGCATTGCAGCAATTATTATTATTTGAACAAATATCACACCCATTTTAAGCTAAAGGCCTCAATATTTTTGGTCATAGTCCTTAGAAAAGGATTTTTGTGGTCAACTATCTCAAGGGGTTAGGCTGTTGGTTTTGTAATTTAATAGGCAGGTGCCTGAGTCGCTATCAATAATATTTGCCTCAGCATTTAATTTTCCCTCTTCAGCATTATATTTTAATCTATCTTTTAGGCGTAATGCCGATGAATGTCAGCAATTTTATTAATAAAGGTTTGCTCATATTTCCCAATGGTATTTTTTTGCACTTTAAGCTGCAGATTCATTGCATTATTTTTGTCCTATCTACATTCAAAAGTACTTGCAAATCCTCTATCTTCTGCTTTAGAACATCCATCAGATGGTCACTTGTAATTTTTTACCTCATTTGCTCTTCCATGGCCAAGTATCGGTGTTTCATGGAGAGTAGGACAACTTTGTATTTCGAAATGACCGACTCCAGATGAGCAATCTCTGTCAAAAGAGCAGAGAGGTTCTGGTCATCAATTTTGGTTTCGCTTTTTTTGGACTAACTATTTCCAGAATCATTCATCTTTAGAGCAGGAGGCGGCTCTATTTGCATCTTAACTCGATTCAAATCACTCATCCGAAAATTAAAATTTTACTCCCCATGAGCTGTATTGCTATTTTAAGGATGCCGCTCTTTACTTGGACTTTTAGAGTGTCTAAATTTTGATATCTTTTGTGCTTTTGCTGAAAAACTATTCTCAGCTTCCTTCAGATTTTCAGAGTCGGCATTGAGATGAGTATATGTATATGAGTGGCCAGCTTTCTTATTAGAAACGTCTCGACTGCCCACAGAAGCATTTAAGAAATTATCAATGTGCTTAATGTGAATCCTATTTTCGGGTTTATTATTGCTCGTTGTTTAATTCTACGACTGTACTTCCTTTTTATCTATGACAAACTTGCAGCTCATTGTGAATGAATTTTCTAAATTAGACCAATTTTACTTTATTTTGAGGGCTGCCTCAGGTTGGAACGTGCTGGACTTGACTATTTGAAATTGGTCATCGATTCAACTTTAGACTTTGTTTTGTGACTACTTTACGTCATTCTTACAATCCATATCCACCAGTTGACGAGCGTGGGAGTTCAAAGTTATTGGTGTCATACAAAATAGCAGTGTCAGACAGCTGTTGCGGATGGTTGTTCATGCCTTGCTGCTGAATTAGTTACAGGATTACTTTTAAGTTTTTGGCGTAGTTTTTGACCTTCTCTAATGTTTCAACCAGACTCTTAGAATTCATATGGTTTTATTATAGATTAATAATTCATCAATTACAATAATTCATCTTTGAGATAAATTCCTCAAGGAGACCGCCATCAACAGGGCCATAGCGACCTTGATGGACGCATGTGCCGATGTGAACTTCTCGGGGCTTGAATATTTCGATTATGCTGGAAACATTCGTTTAGTTTAGACCTCCTCCAAGCAAAGTTTTTATTTCACCGATCTGGAGCACCTCTTTCAACTATTTTTAATTGTTAATCATGCTAGCTGTTCCTCCCTGAGTTAGAACCCGATTAATTCCAAATTTTATAAGAGTTCGATAAGATTCAGCTAAATTTCTGGTATAATCCGAAGCCTTATGAAATGTCACATCAATTTTGTCTCCATTGATGTGGTCTCTAAACAATTTTAAAAATTATTCATCAACTGTATGTTCTGGTGTGATGGAACCAATAACAAGCCCCTTTGCGCCTGCCTCTACGAGCGATACAGCTTAATCAACGAGAAGGCGCCTCTCGAATGCTGTTGAAACAAAGCCTTGGTTGTGATGACGTACCATGACCATGGTGGGAATACTGGATATCTCCAATGACTTTCGTAAAAGAGCATGAGAGGGAGTCAAACCTCCAATTTAAAGCGCTGAAACAAGTTCAATTCTATTTGCACCGCGATCCTCTATTGTTTGAGAATCAGCAGGCGACATGGAGATGACTTAAAGTAAAGGCCTCGAATTCATTTAATTTAAATATATTAAAATAGTGGATATGGCCATTTTGGTCAGGTGAGTCAAAGAAAGTGTGGTTCTGTTAAATTATCTCGTGTTCACTAAAAAATATTTATGTCGCAGAAATTATTCGCACTCAATATTAATTGAATGATGTTCATTCAGCCTTATTAATTACATTTATCCATTCATTGGGGCATTGAATATTATTATGTAAATGCTTGAAGCTTGAAGATCATACCAGCTATGCTACATTCATTGGCATTTCATCAATTTGTGTTGAATAATACTGCTCAATATCCCTCAGAATCTTTAGATCCTCATTTCGCACAAAGTTAATAGCAACTCCCTTGCGCCCGAAACGACCACTTCGGCCGATTCTGTGAATATAGAGCTCACGATTGGTAGGCAGGTCGTAGTTGATAACTAAGGATACTTGCTGCACATCTAGACCCCTTCCCCAAAGATCAGTAGTTATCAGTATTCTGGAGTTTCCCTGTCGAAATTAGCTCATAATTCTGTCTCTCTCCTTCTGGTTCATGTCTCCGTGCATGCTAGAAACGGTGAAATTACTTTCCACCATCTTTTTAGCCAGCCATTAAACTTTTGTTTTGGTATTACAGAAAATGACAGCCTGAGTGATAGTCAAACTATCGTATAAATCACAGAGGGTATCGAATTTCCACTATTCCTTGTCAATGGCAATAAAGAACTGCTTGATTCCCTCAAGAGTGAGTTCGTCTCTTTTGACAAGAATTTTAATGGGATTATTCATGAATTTCCGACTCATTTCCAAGATTTATTGAGGGAGGGTAGCGCTGACAATCACAGTTTGAGTTTGATAAGGCAGAAACCTAAATATCTCATGAACCTGATCTCTAAAGCCCTTTTCCCCTTTTGGTCCCCGTTTCAACATTTAGTCAGCTTCGTCCAAAATGAACATCTTTATTTTTTTCAAGTCCAAATACCTTTGTTGAATCATGTCGTAGACCCTCCCAGGAGTACCACTCACAATATGCACTCCCATCTCTAGGCGTCGAATATCTTCTTGCATTGATTTTCCCCCTAGACAAGCGTGAATTTGAATGTTTAAATGATCACCAAGAGCCATCGCCACTTTTTGTGTTTGCTCTGCCAACTCGCGAACTGGTGATAGAATCAACACTTGTGGAGCACGAACACCTGACTCCACCCTTTGGAGTGCTCCTAAGGAGAATACTGCAGTCTTACCCGTGCCTGATTGACTTTGGACGATGACATCTCGACCTGAGATAATGGGCATGATAGCTCTCTGCTGGACAGCGGAAGGTTTGTCAAAGCCTATGTTAGAGTAAGAGAGCTACCATAGCAGTAGATTCCACGCAAAAGCTATTCTTTAAGTTTCATGGATTCGAAAGTTGTGTATATTTTGAGCTCCTCGCTTGTCTAAATCTGTATGTTGGTTTAATTCTGGAGTTTGTTTTTGTGCTGGGGTCGGTTGCCCTCGTTTTAGTCCTATTTATCCATATCTGTTGTTGCGCTTTATGGATTATAAGAGATAAGTAATTATAATGTTATCAAATAGGCATCAATATAATATTAGCAGTATGATAAGCTTGACTTATAAAATAGATATTGGTTGCCATTTTTGGCTGAAGTGAAAGATTTCTAATCTTTTTCTTCTGAGACTGAATTCAGCATATTCATGCTTTCAAAAATATATTCCAAATCCAAAATCATAGAATATGCTTTTCATTTCAAATAATGATAGATTTAAGTAAATTAATGACATAAGTTCGCAAAGATCAAGCCTTAGTCTCGGATTCAGCAGCCACAACAGTCACTGGAGTCTCAACTGAAATAACAGCGTATTCAGGGTAGAATCTTCCTTTAAAGGCAGTGGGTTTTTGATAGTAGGCTACGATTTCAGGCACCTTGCTGAAATTTTCCCTGATTTTATGCAAGAATCCATAGGTTTTGTACTCAATGGGGAAAACTCTTTCAATAAAGTGTGAATCCTCGGCAACAACGAAATCAGCCAAAGTCAGATATCCCAAAACGAAGCTCTTCTCCCCGACAAATTTGTTGAGTTGCTCAAGTTTTGGTGCGTATTTCTCAATAATTCCTCCTTTAGCAGCCTCATAATCCTTGTTGAAGAATAATCCCTTGACAGCTGAGCTAATTTCAGTAAAGATGGAGAGGAAGCTTTCAATCACTGCGTTGTCTTGAATAGTCTTGCCCAAAAGCTCAGTCTTACCCCAGCGCTTGATGATGTATCTTTGAATGGCTGCCGACTCGGTAATATTATACTCGCCATCGACGAGGTAAGGAAGGTTAGGGAAATCTAAGCCCAAGTGTAGTTTGTCCTCCTTAAACCATTTGTCACCGACGGTATAGGTATAGTCTTCGAATTCAACACCAGAGAAAGAAAGCAATAAGCGTGGAACTTGAGCTAATCCTCTAATGCCCCAATAGGCAAGCTTCACCTTTGTTTGGGAAGGAGAAATTGCTGCAAAAGGAGGCAAGAAGGGACCATGAACAGCATCGGGTCGCTTATAGTAAGCTTTCACTTCAGATAAAGCCTAGACATTGTGTCTAATTCTCCACCAGAAGGTAAAGTTTTTTTTCTCGTGTGGGAAGAAAGTCTCAAAGTAATAGAGATTTTCAGCCAGGATAAAGTCCACAAGAGTCAGATATCCCAAGGCGAATTATTTATCTCCCACAAAGTTTTTGATGTATTCAATCTTGGAGCGCACTTTCTATAACTGCTCAATTTTCAGGTTTTAGTAATCCTTGTTAAAAAAGAGGCCTCTGATATCCTTGAGGGTATCATGTATCACTCCGATCAAGTTATCAACTTTTCCTTGATCTTGAAGAGTCTTTCCCAAAAGATCAGTCTTTCCGGAACGTTTAGCGATGTATTTGGCAATGGAGGCGGATTAGGTAAGTTTGAAATCTCCTTCAATGAGATAGGGTAGGTTGGGAAAATCAAAGCCCAGATTGAGTTTATCCTCCTTGAACCATCTATCGTGGTTCTCATATTGAACTTCTTGGAAGTCAAGGCCTGAATAGCTCAGCAGATGTCTGAGATATTGTCCAAGTCCTCTGATTTTCCAGTAGGCGAAAACTATTTGAGGCATGTAAGATATGTTTATTAACAGATCTGTTGATATTCTTTTTATGTCATAATCATCAGAAATTAAACTTAATATAAAAATACAAAGCAATAAGATATGTAACTTGGATGTTGAAATGCACAGACCTTCAGCTTGATGTATGAGGGACCCTTCACGGAGTGCAATCTACTGAGCAATTACACTTTTAGTATGGATTCTTGCGAGATTGGAAATGTATGTGATGATGCTGAAGTCATGAGATTGTTTGGGATTGATTCTGATAGCTTAAAAAATTGAAATGAAAAATAAATGAATGAATGGTGTTTTAATTATATGTAATAGT
>Ga0302188_10000667_pt1 | contig 28321 bp, 24 predicted proteins | sample II_Bog_E2_1_FD_198783 | JGI IMG/M metagenome (GOLD analysis project Ga0302188, IMG submission 198783) | Peat permafrost microbial communities from Stordalen Mire near Abisko, Sweden - II_Bog_E2_1 | ecosystem: Environmental > Terrestrial > Soil > Wetlands > Peat | place: Sweden: Abisko...
TCTCAAATCGAGGTGATTTATAATCCCCGTTCAGATTTTAAAAAATATATATTTATTCTTTTAATAAACTTTGATGAGCGGACAGGAATCCAAAAATTATTAAAATAATAATAGATACGTTATTTTCATACGATATACTCTATATAGATATGATAATGAAAAAAAAATATTGAAAAATTGTGGAAAAATAAAGTATAAGGTCAATGTAAGTGAAGAATTTTAATTATCTTCTAAACGGTGAAGCAATGTCTACTTGAAGGATTATTAAGGTAGTATTATTAAAAATTATTCCAATATATGATTCAATCATTATGATGATATCAAGGCTTAAAACGAATTGATAACTATTTTTTTGATTTTTTATACATTAGAAATGTTAGAGGACCTTTTCTCTCAGAATATTTTTTCCCATCGGCAAATTAACTTTGAACGCGAGATCTTACGTTATTTATTCTACTTATTTCTGTTGAAAGTGGGCATTAACAGCGTTTATATTTCTTGTCTAATTATTGAGATTGTTTCAGTGTTATTAACTGCGATAACAAATGCTTTTTATTATTTATCTAATTTATCTTACTTTTTAGCTGCCCAATAGCCTCAGTCGTTTATAAAATTGGAAATAGATTTTCTTTTTCCGAATTGATGATAATGTTTCCTTTATTGTGTTTTAACTGATGTGCCAGCTCAAGATAAGTTTATGATGAACCTTCTAAAATAATGTCTTTGGTTGGTATCTTAGAAATATAGGATAACTTATTTTTCTTTTTATGTCCATTGAGTCTTTATTCAAACTACAGGTATTGAAGTGTGTAAGGTGATTTTACTTTTTTGCAAAAATTAGTTGCGGATAACTACTATTTTATCATCTTTTAATTCATTAATTTTTTTATAATCGATATCGTTAAAAATAGCATTAAAAAGTCAATTAGAACTGCTATAATATAAAAGTAAAAGAGAATATTTTAGATATGCTATTAATTCTTTGAAACTTATCGGGATACGAGAGGATATATGAAAGAAGAAGCAGCTTCTATTATCATCATAAATTTAATAAATGGGTTGCGTAAGTAATCGGTAAAAAAATTAGAATCCTTCAATACTCAATGCTGGAGTTCACAATAATGAGTTTTTTATAACAAAACCCCATCATAAGATAGAGATAATCATCAAGCAATCCTAAATAATTATCTCTGCTGCACAATTAAAGTCGAACAAAATAAAGATATATCATGACAACTAGTGGTCCTTCTGGTCCTTCTAAAATCACCAGCAATATCTATTTAATTTAATTTTAATATCGTATCTAATAAATCAATTCGAAACTGAAGATCAATATTTTAAAAAGCCTAAAAATGAGCGTCGACGATTCACAATTATTTCCTCATTCATTATAGTTGTTTTGTTATTCAAATTTGTTTCTTTCGATAAGACTCTCCTTTGATCTAAATTTAAACCTTTGTTTTCAATTACTCTTTTCAGGTCCTATTTATTATCACCAGACTTGTATTTTAGTTCTTAAGCTCGTGATTGAAGGTCATTCATGGTTTAAAAAATGGTGGTTAATGTTTTATAAATGCTTTCCATTTTTCTATTGAGGGCTGCTTCAATATTTTTTACTTTTTCTCCAACCTCCGCTTAAAATTTGGTCATATCACCAGATAAATTTACAATGCAGGCGTTATTTGCATTAATTTTTTACTAAAGCTCTTCTTTGAATTATTTCGAGCTGAATAGTCATAAAAATACCCACTTTCGCAAATAAAACTATTAAAGAAGCTATTTTCCTTTATTTTCTAATGCAGGTCATCAATATTCCTTTTGAATTTTGTGGAGTCGTTTTACAATTCAATGGATGCTTCAGAAAAAAGGGATAGGTCGTTGCATTTTTCTTTTTCTCCTGATGATATTTCAGTTTTAGTGGGACTTTGAGAATATATACTGCATTTTAATTGTTAAATTTCTTTAAGAATTTGAATATGAGACTGATACAAACTCAAACACTCTCTATCAATATTCTAACGATATTCTTGAGATAATATCTGACAAATCTCCTCAACTATTGTATTGATGCTATTTAGTTGAACAGTATTAGCCTTCTTGGAAGGTAGATCATCAAAAGAGGAAGATTGGTTCTGAAATTATGCTAATTTTGTTTGAAATTTTATATGAGAAAACAGTTATTCTATGAATTACTCATCAATTTCAAGCTTTTTAACTTTGTTCATTTGAAATAATATTAATAAACTATAAACTATAAATTATTATCCAATTATTAAGTCGCTATCTGGAAAGCACAAGCACAGCAATATTGAAATTTTGAATTATAATTTTAAATTCTTGAGAATATATTCTGATATCAGTGAAATACTTTGAAACATAAAATTTTGATTTAAGATCATGGAAAAAATATCAAGTTTAAAAGTCCCTTTTGTGATATTGACAATCAATGATAATTTATCAATATGTCAAATCATATAAAACAGGCATTTATTGTAAGATATTTTAAATATGCTTATGCTCTGCAAAAATTATCATAAGCCTGCTATTTATTATTTTATTTTATGTTTTAATCTTAAATTATTTTAATTCTTTTTATCTATGACTTAATCAATTTTGATGAATTTTCATTTAAGCATACTGATCTTTAATAATTTTTCGAAAGGTAAGATTAATCTTTTCATTATAGCGGTAAAACTGAAATCTCCAAAACCCATATGATATGAATGTTCCTGCAGTAAATCCGGCAAAGGTGTACTTAACTGGGCTTTTCCTCGCTGGTAGCACACAAATTCCATATATAAGTGCTCCTACAGTCATTGTGCTAATAATTGCAATTGATCCACTCAAGGAGTTATTCTTATACTTCATAGTTTCCTCATTGAGTATTGCCATGTTATTCGAATCTAAATACATTTTATTGGAGTCTATATATCTTTCCTTGATGCTTGTGTTACCAAATTATTTTTGCAGAAGTTTAATGAATGATGATTGATAAGTGAATGTACTGAGAGATTATATCAACTCTCGCTCTTCATTTCCGAGGCGATTGAAGTCTAAATTTTTATATTTTTCCTCAATTTGTTCTTTTTATATATCTTTTTGTTTTTTTTCAAGTTCAACTTCAGCCATAATTGATTAAAAATGTAAGACGTAATTAAATATAGAAATAAAGATCAATCAAAGTCAACAAATTCTTCAATGTCTGTTTACCACCCTCTTACTTTCATTTAAAATGTCCGATAATCGAAAAGATTTATTTGTTTATTTCTTATACTTATAGGAAGCCTATCAATCCTCTTTGTCTATTTATGACTATGTAATCTTCGAAAACTTAAATCAAATATTTACATATTCTAGCTCTCGCTCTATCTTTTTGTTCTACTTTTCTGAGCTGAAGATTTTTCCTTTTTGGTTGGATTGCAAATTTACTTACGTCTTGATTCGAGCAGGAAATTACTAAAGGAGGTTTTCTTTTTCTCTTTAGATTTATTTGATACCATTACTGATTGCATGGGCCTGAGTATATGATGATGCCGAAGATGCAAGTTTAGAGTTGGCTCATTAAAAGAATCCGTCAGTTCTGGTTCCAAATAAATCTGTGTTTTTGCATGAGCTATTTTTTATATCCTACCTTAACTTTCCTAATTTTAAGTATTTTACAGACATTTCCTCGATTGACTGCGACTCTTCTTGATATTGTTTTTTGGAAAGAAGTGTTGCCTTATCATTTTATGATTTTAATATTATATTTATCTGCCACATCCAAAACAGCAAGAGCTGGACAGGTATTTTCGATATTGTTTATAAGGTCTAATAATAAGGGAAATAGCAACATGTTCGAGGAAAGTACTAAATTATGCGATGTCAAATATAAAATTGTCTTTTTGGGGCAAAGTGCAGTGGGGAAGTCAGCTATTATCGATAGATTCATTCAAGATAGATTTGATAACAACAAAGTCGTACTTGTAACTTTATCAAGTAAACTGTAGGCATAGATTTTCTCGTTAAAAATATTTCCTATGAAGGTTCAGTCTACAGATTGCAACTTTGGGATACCGCAGAGCAGGAAAAGTTCAAAAGTTTGATTCCAAATTATATTAGAGATGCTCACTATGCTGTTTTTGTTTATGATATTACACAACCTGCAACTTTTTAAGAAATTGACGGATGGCTAGACCTCTTTAAAAATTATCAAAGTATTGATGCAGTAACTATCTTGGTGGAAACAAGCTCGATTTAAAAGAATCAAGACAAATTCGTAAAGATGAAGGCACAAAAAAAGCTTAGAAATGTGGTTTAGGTTTTTGTGAAACATCAGCCAAGGACGGCACCGGGGTCCATGAACTATTTATTAGCATCGTAAAAAATATTCAAGTTGTTAAAAGTCGATCAACATCTGAACAGTTGTAAAAGGAAGGAAATAACAAAAATATTTATCAGTAATCTGGCAGTCTAAATAAAACAAAATTAATAACAATAGAAAAAGATAAAAAGTAGTTTGTCTGCTGTTATAAATGATATAACTTTTATTATAAGAAATCAGCCATTTTGTTTATTAAATAAGGGTTGTAATTAATTAATCTATGGGAATAAAATGTGTCAAGGCTGAAGAGCCAATCCCCATCGAGGAACCCATCTTCTTATATCACAATATGATCAAAATGAAGAAAAATTATCAACCGGAGAAATAATATTAGTTTCTTGAAAAAATAGGCAGAGGATCCTTTTCAGAAGTGTATAAAGTTAAGTCCATTAAGACAGGTAGACCATAGTTTACGTAGGGAATTTACGAGCAATGAAAAAAATAGAAAGACGCAAGAACAATCGCCTCTAAAAAATGATAATGAACGAGTTTAACATCCTTAGAGAAATGGTACAATATTCTCTAATTTAGGATCATCCCAGCATCATGAAAATGTATGAGTACTTTTAAGATGATGACTTCATTTATATTGCAGCTTAACTCTGCCCAGGAAAAGAGTTATTTGATGTCATTGTGGAAAATAAATGCATACCCGAGGCTGATGCCAGGAAAATATTCTATGATATTGCAGGAGCAGTGAGGTATATGCACGAAAGCAAAATAATGCATCGGTAACCATCATTTAAACAAGAGATTTAAAGCCTGAAAATATTATGTATGATCCCAAGTCAGGAACAGTCAAAATTGTCGATTTGGGCAGTGCCATTGAATTTAGTAGCTCTGACTGTTGTTAGCGTAAAAGAGTAGGAACTTCTTACTATATTGCCCCATAAGTACTAAACAGGTTCTATAATTAAAAGTGTGATGTTTGGTCATTGGGGGTTATTTTGTATATAATGCTATCAGGGGAACCTCCCTTTAAAGGATCAGAGGACGCCTAAATTTTGGATAGGGTAAAGCACGGAAGTCTATAGTTTAAAAAGAGTATGTGGTGCATGATAAATAACTCAGCTAAAGACTTAATTGCAAACATGATGGAACGTAATGTGAAGAAAAGGAAAGGACTGGACGAAATTATGAAAGATAACTGGTTTAATACGATTTTAGAAGATAAGCGTCGAATGTCACTCTGCTAATTAGATCAAAAAAGTGTGGCTAATTGTCTTTCAAACATAAAAACATTTAAAGTTATTCTTATCTTATCACAGGATCTCAAAAGTTAATCCCTGCAAGACGGAATAATCACTTTTATAGTTAACTTTGTCAGAAGCAACGAAGAAGCCATTGAAATGCAAAAAACATTCAAGACTCTTGATTTAAATGGTGATGGAGTATTAAGCCAAGAGGAGCTTTGCTAAGGAATTATGCGATATCTAAATCTGAATAAAAGAGAAGCCAGCACCATTTCTGAAGCAGTTTTTAAGAAAATTGATTCTAATCATTCTGGCTTTATTGACTATTCCTGTATTTCCTTTCTAACCTAGAATTCGTGATTGCAGCTAGTAATTTTGAAATCACCGTATCGGAATAAAACTTAGATATTGCGTTTGATTATCTTGATAGTGACAAAAGTGGAAAGATATCAGCCAAAGAACTGAAGGCACAGTTAGGCTAGAATATTCCAGAATAAGTGTATCAATAAATGATGAAAAAATTCGACAAAAATAGTGATGGAGAAGTAAGTGTTCATTAATGATAGATTTCTCGATAATAGTTTCTGAAGATGATGAAAAATTTAATCAACATCAAAAAATGATTCCAAAATTTTAGAAACTAAGTATTTCATACAGTTTATAATGATAGCGGATAAAAATAAAATCATAAATCATTAATTTCCACTCCAAAGCCGCAGAGATACCAGTAGGGTCCTCTTACTTCATGCGAACAAAAAATGGAAACTGGAAATTCATCTTTCCCAATGTCAAAGACATACTCCTTGTATTACATTTGAGAGTTTTATTTAACTTCGTCATTTTTGATTTTGCTGTCGCCAAAACTTGTTTTTACGTTTTTGTGTGAGACTGTCTTGATATTAACTATTCTATTTTCAGTTTTGTTGTACTTAACTTTGAAATACCGAATAAAGTCTCCAGCCGAAGTCTGAATTGAATAAACTTGGCAATAGTTTTAGATGAAAGACTGGGGAAGCACAAGATCGCTTTAGATTTATTATTTAGTACTTTGTGTATTATATAAAGCTTTAATGGAAGCCATTCCCCTCTCAGAGTAATAGATATGAAGAGTTGTTATTGAAGCAAACGTATTATTTTTCAGTATATTTCTATCATTAAGCTGTAAATGATTGATTATGCCGATATAGTCACGCCTCAAAGCTTATTTATTCTCAGACGAAGGTTCGTAAGTTTGAGATTATTCATTGGTATATTTTTTGACAACCCCAAGTTTTTATTACACCATATTTGTTTTTTACTGATTTTTATTCTGATAACCTACTGATGTAATTTCATATTATCTCTGCTCAAGGATTTAGGTTTTAGCCTTTTCAGTAAACTCGTCGCCTTGCAAACTCTGCAATCGTTTTATAATAGATGATTAGCCATTTGCGAGTAAGCCCCTCTCAGAAATGTTTTTTGCCAATAAATTATACAATATTTTGATTTTGCGCTTATTAAGATCACAAAATGCGTTCAGCAATGATTTTGATTTTTACAAAGTTAACTCAAATTATTTGCTGTATGTAAGTTTTGAGCCGTCTCTCTTTTGCAGCAAAGCTTCATTTGGGTATTTTTTCATTTTTTTCTATATCAATGTAGCATCTAAACGAATTTTAGATTCCATCCTGTTCAGGTTACCCTCAATTTGATAGATTTATTCTTTCGAGGTAATTGTTTAAAATTACACTGATAGGCTCACCACTTCAGAATCAGATACAGAAGGGTCTGAAACTAAAGGAGGGATAATACCGACATTTTGCTATGTTTTAATCCTATTCATATTTGAGGAAATTGTGGATGATCTTTTGATGTTTCTGCTCACTCTTTGTCTAGACTCAACTTCTCTTTCTCTTGACTGAACTTATCTTTTTCTTTCCCTTGCTGCCACCAAATAACTATGTAGGTCTATTTCCTTGCTGAGCTGTTGGTCGACTATTTTCCTCAGTGATCCAACTCTCTTCCTAAGTTAATAATTTTACCTTTCAATGCCATCTTGAACTGTGCTATTGATTTGGTCTTCTTTGGTAATGATCTTAAAGGCCTTCTTTAATCTCTGATAGGTAATCTTCTCATCATAAAACTGTTTTGTCGCTGTTTGTATTTATTGTTCAATGCTGAAGAGCTTGTCCAGGTAGTTCCGATATTACAGTTACAGACTTTAGTTTTTTATAACTTTTGATGATTTTTTTTGCAAATGCTTTAATTCTTCATATTTCCGTTTAAGTTACTCTTGATAGTTGACAGCATGCTTAGAGGGTGAGTTCCTTTTGACAATAGTCTTAGCTAAATTTTTCTTTTCTTTTTTTTATTGAAGAACTTTAACTTTCTCCCTCAGAATGCCTAAATCAGATTCTAACCTTTCTCTCTGAGAAATTAGTTTCGAAATAATTTGTTAATATTCTTAAGGTTTACAAATGCCACTCTCTGTAATTTTTTTACGGATTGTGGCTTACATTGTCTAAAGTGTTTTTTTCATATTGATATTGGTTTGAATATCTGATAAATTATATTTATGAAGCATAAAACAATATTTCATTCGCCCTAATTTTTGTCAATCAGTTTCAACTTCACTCCACAGGCAAGATTATTTTGGTAAAAGCAGCTTAGAGTTGTCATAAGCAGTTCATCTGCCTCACTATTGTCTTGATTTATCGTTTCTTCTATCTTTTTAATGGATTTAGAAATCACTTAATTTTCTCTCAGTTTTGAGGGTAAAATTGATTGATCCTTGTAAATCAAATTTTTCATGGCTAGACCAGTCGATTCGCTAATTTTTTTTAGTTTTTTTGTATTTTTGGAATATTAGACTGATTCCTTAAATTATTGTTTGGGTCTCAGATTAAAACGGTTGGCACTACTAACACTTTTGAGCAAAGTCTTATTGGTTTGATCTTCCAAAGCAGTTTATTTAGCGTTTAATGTTGGATTGTTTGCTGTACTAAGATGGTATTTGTTGTTTTCCTATCGAATTAGAGTCTAGAACTTGGTTTGAGTGGTGAGTCTATGTTCAGAGAGCTGCTTAAGGAGAGGTAATCTTTTGTCTTTGATGGCCTTTAATGATACTTCCGCCATGGAAAATATAACTATAAATGAATATGTTAATTTACGAGATTATAATTCATATGAATATTCAAAATTAGATTGATAAAGCCACCTCATCATAAAAATAAATAGATAGTTTACCAGATCCCAAAAGGAAACACCATAAGAATGAAATAGAAGTGTCTCTTCTTGACATTACTTACCCCTACTATCATGAATCTATGCTTTCCAAATCTAAATTCCACGGCTTTGAATGCTTGATGTTTGAGTCTGGAATATACTTTTGCATTCTTTACACAGTCTCTAACTATTTCAATACGGGACACATTCTCAAATGGGATATTTTATCAATCATCATAAACAATTTAAGGTGGGATGCTTATGCAATAGGCGCAGGCTTGCTTTTAGCTTTTCTCCAGATGTATCTGTCGCATCTTCTTATCAGAGTCACTAAGACCATGAACAATAAAAATGCCATCATGTACACTTATTGCATTTTATGGCTTTTCCTTTTTGTTGTGGCAGGAATTTATGTGATGAATTTCATTGAATTCTATTTCACTGATCGCATCTTTATTATTGTGGTCAGCTGGAGCCTTCCAGTCAAAACTGGGAGCTACTGTATTGACCAGCTTTAAATCATTTAAGGAAATCTCGAATCATAAAAATTAAAAGCAACCATTCATAAACTCTAAGCCCAATCTTTATGGAAGGTGGCTTTGCTTAAATTTAAATTCATTATATCTCCTACCATCATCTATAAAGAGTTCATCTTGGACCATAATCCATGCTTAAAAATTCATTTCACTTACCTGTTAATAAAATCGGCCGTTGCTAGTGTTTGCCTCCTAATAAACTACATCCTAATGACTGAATTAATAGCTCCTTACTTACTTCCAGAAGTATACAATCCTATGTCATTTATTGAGTTATTCTTCAAGCTGATTCCTTTGGCCTTCTATGTAAATATTTGTCTTTATTACATGATAATGGAAAACATCATGCTTTCGATGGCTGAAATAACTCAACTTAAGCATCGTCATTTCTACTTAGACTGGTGGAATGCAACTACAGTCTCTGAGTTCCTAGACAAATGGGTTCTTCTCATTAATTCTTTTAGTAATGCCTACCTCAACAAGTTCACAAAAAGATGGAAACATCTTAGTCACCTTGTCATCATATTCCTAATGCTTTTTAGCGTCTTTGGAGAAGAACTCAACTTTAAAATAATAATCTTCGCTGTCTTCAACATTGGAGTTGTCTTTTTTCTGGGTGAGAATAGAGTGATCCAAAATAATTATATTGTGCATTTCTTGACCATCTCTTTTACACCTTTTTGCCTAGCAGCTGAATTGAAGTATCAAATTTTCAGCTGATTTAAGTCTGATGTGTATGACTTATATATATTATTGATGATAGCTTCTGAAGAAGTGCGGGAAGTGGAGATATCATAGTAAAACAAAATTATACAGTATCTATTTTGGAATTTAGAATGCGCAAATAAAGACATACCTACCCCATAAGAGGAGCCAAAAAATATGACTTTAATCAGATTGGTGATAGCGAATTAGAAGATAGGAAATTAATCGATAACAAAATGTTTGAATCAAGACTTTAAACAATTACCAAAGCATTCGACGAGGATAAGGAGGAAGGTAAAATTGCAGAAAGGAAGGATAAAAACAATGAAAATAAAGTAAACTGGAAAACAGTTCAAAATGTAGAAGTCACAACCCTCAAAGCGAGCGAATAAAATAAGTCATCATTTTTAAGACTCTACCTTCTGAGCGCCATATTGATAATTCTCATTATAGTAATAATAATGCAGTAGGCATCAAGTGATCAAGTTGGCATTGTGCAAAAAATGAGTGAATATTTTCCCCCTCAGCCAGGACAAATCAATTCTTCAAGTGAATTGTGAATCCTTGATGATATTCTTGTTTTATTGATTTTGATATTACTTTAATCAAATGTAAAATAAAAATCCTAAATTCATATTGTTGAGGGTGTTCACGATCAAAAAGGAGGAAATCAGACTCTTGGAAGGTCAATCCATCATTGTGTTAAACACTAGGTGGGTCACTGCGAATGAACTGACATGGTATCATCATAAATTCCTCTATTCCTTTTGTTCAATCCTTGCCTTATGCTCGACAATTTCAATTATTAAATATTATGGGCCACAAACATAAGTGCAAAATAATCAAATTCGAAATACCCTTCTATTTGCATTCTTAACTGACCACTGGCCTGAAAACTCATCTTTTAGGATTTGCTTTGCCGAATGCTGAAAAACATGACGATTTGGTAAACTCAATGAGCTGTTTTTTTTTTCCTTGCAAGCACTACAGCTTTCTTAATGTTTATTGGTGTGACGAGGTAGTCGTGGCAATTATACTTGTATTATTTAATCAATAAGCTCCTTTTTCGCTTATTCATGCTTCCTCTTTTTTATAGAATTCTCAGGATTGATGAAGGAAAGACTACTGACCTTGTTTGATTTTGATTTATTATGATTTATGCAAAACTAGCATCTCTAATCACTATCTTTACTATATCTCAAAGGATTGTTATGGCAAGTACAACAGTGAACTATGCTTGGATTTTTATCGTTAATCAGAAACCCTTCTTCTTTTGAGTGATATAATGAGGGACTCTCTATGGTTGCTTCTGTTTTTATTCTTCTCTCCAGATCCTCCATCTGATCGGATGTGTAAAATCCAAAATTTTTGTTTATTTCTCCCCAATAGTGTTTTTTATGGCCAATGGCAGCGTACTAATGGTAATTAAACTTGCGACCTATTTAATCAGGCGCATAATGGTGATGGTACCTCTTCTTTGGAAAGTACATAAACCGCAATAAAATTATATTTCTAATTGCCAATATAGATTACAACTGCTTGCTCGCATCCACTAATAATTCTTTGTTCCCTTTTTCTATAATAAGCATTAATTTAAAGAAATCACTGGCATTTGAGATTAACTTTAAATAATTTTATAATATACAATGACCAGCCTCAAGAAATAGGAGCAAGAGGAACTCTTGAAAATGACAGGTATAATTTTTGTAACCCAGAAAAGAAGATAGCAAAGATGCACTAAGATAAAAAGTAAGCCCCATCCTTAATAATCCCCAAAAGTTTGCTGTCCTTTTCAAAGACAAGTATATACCAAAGTTTCCTTTTCTCGATATACTAATACTGTGTGACTTTCAACGAGACAATAAAAAAGTACAATAGTTTAAAGGAGAAGATGCAGGGAAGAGTGAGTGATGAAATAATCTTGCTGCAAAAATAAAAAGATCAGCTAAATCAATTGGAGAAGGAACTAGTATTGCTAATTTAATTTAGAGCTATCAATACGCACAGATCCTGTTGGATAACGCATGCAAATCAGTTTACAAGGACCAATTCTTCTTCTAAACTCTCATTTATTTGATTTCCAGAGTTATTAAGTAATTCTTTGCAAGGGAGGACTTTTTGCTGATTGAGGAGGGTAATTCAGTAGTCATTTAGAAGTTAATCGCTTGTTCAGAACAAATCGATATAACCTCATCAAAAAGAGGCATTAAAATGACCTAATCATGAAATAGTTTCCAGCTTTGAAGGAGGAAACCAAGAGGAAAAAAATCAACCTCACTACCATTATCAACAAGGCGCCAGAAAAAATGATAGCCTATCGACAGTTGGAGAAGAAAAAGAGAGAAAATAGAGGACAGCAAGACTACACGACCATTTTGGGAGTGAACTAAATGAAGGATGAGCTGCAAAGGTCTCCCCTCATCTGCACTTGGCTTCCCTCGAGAAAATCAATGCTCAACGACTTTACACGTCCTAAATTTTATTCGTTCTTTAAGACATCGACTCAAAACTAGCCAAACCAGGACTTATGATGATATATTATCAAATAATTTTATTGCATGCTGGATTTCAATGAAGCAATCGCTGCCAAAAAATAGCCGAATTGTAGTGTCAAGCTGGAGCCTGTCAAGGAATATCCTTTTCATAATTATCACTGCCCTTGTGAGATATGTGCTGATCTTGAACCAAAAATGTAACTGTAATCTCATCTAGAGTAAGACAATTGCTGGAGCAGAAAAGCACCCATATTAAAAATAAACTTAATAAGCGAGACAATGGCCGCACTAGTTCTTGGGCTTTGCAGTTTGTGCTGAAAAGATTGTTGCTTCCCCACCATAAAATAATAACTCAAGGAATCGGTATTCTGATTCCATAAATATGTTTCTATAAAGATGGAGAGGCTGACTGTCTGTATACCAATGTGTAGGGCAATGAAAAGATAGGAAAATAGCTAAATAACTCCATGAGCGTAAGAGAAAAAAAGTAGCCAGTGATAGTAAAGATTAAAAAATAAAAACTGACGAACACTCAAATCCAAAAGATATTCAATTAAAAGAGGAGAAAGTATAGAGAAAAAGTAGGATCCCTCTGTAAACGCAAAATTACAAGACAGCTATCTTTCTTTGACAAGAAAGAGTCCCTTCCCTAAACCAAAGACGCAGTGATTGTCAAATACATGGATGGATACGAATAATTAAAGACGGAAAATGATTTTATCAATCTCACTTTAAAGAGGAAGCAGGATCCCATCTTTAAAAGGATTGATTTTATTAAAAATTTCATCGGAGTTGCAGAAGAAGAAAAGCGAGTAATCTACGTCAAATACGAACAGGGAAAATGCAAGTATGAACATCTCTTTGAAAGATCCAAAATATTAATGAAAGTTTATGGGACAAACATCATATAAGGTGAAAAAGAATATATTTCAAGCGAGCAATAATCTAATTTTATGTAGAAGATCAAGAGATAGTCAGCAGACGTATATAGTCACTACACTCTCTACAAAATTATTAACTTTATAGAATATTTCTATGATGAAAAGTATAGATATGTTTATGCAGGATTACTGTCATCAGCGCTAAATTTTTGCTTAATGAGGCTATGTAGCTCTACCTTCTACATGTCTATCAACTGACGAGGGAAGAGTTGGTCAAGTACTCTTGGACACAAGAGAATTATTTAAAGAAAGTGGCAGAAGAATAGAATCAACTGCTCGAAAAGAATATCAAATATAGTGAGACTAACTAAAAGATACGACGACGGTCCAATTTAATCCAATAAGAAATGAATAATCAATACGAGCAACTCAAGTTTAACATGGGCCTCTCTCACATTGAAAACAACAATCACCAAGAAATACTAAACAATCAGTTTTTTTCAATGCTGCACCCCCAAGTCACCACTCCCATTAGCGAAATTTTCAAGGAGAAAAGTATGACTGTCACCAAATTCCAACAAAAATACCTTGGATATAAAAATCTGAAAAAATCAGTTGCACAAGCTTTCAACTCCAATCTGGTTAAAAATCTTCATAAAATGAGTCCGCCCCTAAAAATGGCAAAAGGCCACGAAATTGAAGATACAGCTTTCCCTCGGACCCCAGCCTTAAGCAACCGTTCAGGCAAAAGATCCTTTTCTTTGGGGAATACTCTCAGTACTGTAAATAAAACAGTGACTGTGTTTTGATGTGATTAATGCTATTTTGGATTGTTGGAATGAAGATGACATAAATCATAACATTGTCTTATTCCAATTGTAAGACTTATTACGAAACATACACCGGTTTTGAAATACATAGTAGTTTGGGTGATTAAGACGGATGTCTAAACTCTCAAACCCTTAGTCGTGCATCCCAGATTTGCGGTGGCGGGATTCGTCAATCAGCAACTAGAAGTTTATCATTCGCACTGGTCTTTTTTGACTGTCTGCTGCTATTTGGTTGAACTTACTTATTGATTGAGTGTCCTTCGTGAATTCAAATTTAGGGCGCTACCGCTTGTCTTTGACTTTATATCTTCTTTGCACCAACGAAGTGGCACCTCGAAGTCGAATTGATGGAGCACATTATTTCTTTTAGCTGATATCCCGGCTTTGATCAATAGAAAACATCCTTTAGCGAAGGTTGTGATTAGATCCCTTTTTAAATGTCTACTGACCAATTTTTGATCGTTTCTTCATTGAAGTATTTTCGCTGCGAGGCCGTGCTTATAAATTAATTGACATTTTGTTAATTCTGTCAAAATTTATGTTGCACACTGAAGGCTCACTGTCTGATCCTTCAGAAGGATCGCAGCCCATTTTTAAAAGCAAAGGATTTCCTAAAATTTCTTCTTCCACTTCATCAAATAAGGTGCAAACTTTATCAAAGTTACGACCGAGTTTATAATAGCGATAAATTGCGTTTGCAAGAGTGTGTGCTATTTATTTCAAGGCTTCGGATGACAGGAACTTGTCGTTCATGCCATACTGTGAAGTTTAAACTGTGAATATATCGGGTGATTTAAGTAGTTGATATAAAGTCAATCTGGCAGTGGATTCTTTCGATTTTTACATGGCGAAATTGCAGGAAGAGAATTAGAAATGATTGCAAAGCTTGGACGCTAAGTACGGAAATAGCCTTGGCTTGTGAGGGAAGACCTTATCAGTGCAGCCATAGAAAAAAGTCTTTCTTTTTTGGGTGTGCCCATGCAAATCCAACACCATCTTTATTTGCTTTCGCTCAGCAGTATCAATGATCTGATTTTTGATGAAATAGACCTCTGGGTAGTATTCCTTTGCTGGATTTTTCCACCTTCGATTGAGGTCACGGCCAATCAAAGAACACCTATAGTTACCATGGATCACTCCATCAGGGTTCATCATTGGAAATATCTTGAAGATAAAGCAGTCTCGTAAAGTTCGAGCCTACTCCTCACTGCTAATGAGATATTTGATGAAGTAGTGCATAATCCAGCTCGAAGCAGTTTCCCCTGCATGTGTACGCCCCAGCACAACAATCACAGGTAGGTCAGCTTCACTTTTTCTTAATTTTTAAAAGTTAGTTATTGTGATAAGCTCAAGTCTGTTGCCCATCAGACTGGTTCCTGCAAGTTTTCGATGGAAGAATCCTAGCTTCTTTTCTTCGATTGAATCTAGTTGATGCAGCAAATCCGTATATGTATAGGGAGGAGTATATGCAAAGAATACCTTATTAAGACAACACATACTTTTTGGCTTTCCCTAAAATCGAACTCGAAGTAGAGAGTATTAAATCCGTCAGGCTGCTGTGATGGGTATAGGATTCGATTGGCTTCGCACTGAGCATTAGCAGTTCGTCTCGTCCATCTGTTTTAGCCAGAAATCCATACGCAGATACCAGGAAACATGTTCATGGGCCATCCCGCTTTCCCATAATTCATGATCGCGAATTTGGCCTTGATCGGTGCTTGGCTGGTGACTGAGAAGTAAAACCAGTTGGTGTATCCACTGGTGTTAACATCATTATGCAAAAGAAGACTGTAGAGCCCCTCGTTGTAAGCAACCGCGCTAAGATTTCCACTTTAAAAGCGGGAATCAAACTCCAAGTTGTTGGTGGCTGAGTTAAAAGGTAAAGTCTTTTCGACATGCACAATAAAATCGTTTTTGCTGAGTTGTTTTAACTTGTCAATTGAGTAGATGTTCATGCTGTAGTTGCAACTGCTATTACAGTTATTGAATTTATCGTAGACAATGCTGCTCCTTTCGAAGTAACTGGCTACTGATTGACGACTCGGAGTGAACTTATTTTTCATGTTCTTCGCATTTAGGTCGTAGGGAACGATATCAAAGGGATCTTCGAGATACTTTGATGGCAGCGGAGGAATAAGTTCGAAGGGATATATGCTTTTGATTACCTGCTCTGCAGTCTTGACGATTTCGTTAGCCTTGGGTAGAATATGTCTAATTTGTAAATCAAAGACAGGCTCATTTCCCTTTTTCTTTCTTCCATCTCGTTCCCAATCCTTCATTAATTATTATTATCACCTGACCGATGCATCCAATATGCCCAGATGGATGAGATAATCAATATGCTAAATAAGTTGCCATAGATGACTTTAGTTGTTTATATGGATATTTGAGTTTAATCATTGACTCTCTGGAGCAGGAGGCAATCTGAAAGTAGGTTCTAGCACGTCCAGCAAATATGATTATCCATGAAGACCCTTGTAGCGATTCACCATACTACTTCGAGGAATCGACAACCAGAGCTCTCTGATTCCGCAAGCCGTATATTGAAAGCCAATGTTCGCTCCCATCAGTATGATAAGGGGCAATAGAATCTTTGGCCTCGCGAATGCCACCCATCCGTGATTTTTCCAAACGCTGAAGGCATAAACTGGCACAGTAAAGCCTAAACATGCGTGGAGAACACTCGTAATAACTCCAGGAGCTGAAGGTTTCAACAATCTTTTATCCTTTTCAGAAAGATAGTCTGGATTCATTGCGTTTAATTTTTTGAGAGCAAAGAGTCCCAGTGGAGTCGTCAATTTTTGTGGTCTTTCGTATTCAAGGTGTTCATGGTGACTATGGTGATGGTGATGCGCGTCGAAAACGGATGTCTTGCGAGCCATCTCGATTAGAACTCTCTCTTCGTGAGTGAAGGGATCAGCAGTCTTGGCGTGTTCCTTGTGCGAGCTCTAGGCGACTTGTCCTTGTTGGTTAATTTGGTGTTCAGTCTCAGTCATGAGATATAAAAAATGATAAATAAAATGGGATGGGAGGGCCTCTGCCTGTCTTTAATAAATATGGATAATATTGGATTGGCATTTGTTGGTAGGTTAATATTTGGTTATTGCTTAAAGACAATTGAAGGATTTATTTATGTGTTTGATCAGAGATAACTCTCCAGAATTGAGGTAAGCTCTCCAGAAGTTTTGGCAGTTTAGATGTGCCCGAACTTTTCAGAGAAGAGCTTTTTAGAGTAAAGGCCTAACTGACGTATCCTGCTTGAGTTGAAGTGTGTTCCCTCCTTAACTTGACCGCCGCTAATATGAATCTAACTATTTATCGCAGTACCTCTCCTTTTTTGGCTGATGCTACCAGATATTTCTCATAAGCTTGATTTCTATCAAGGGCTGCTGAGGTGGCTGCGACTTAGCTGAGTGGCTGATTTCTTACTCGAGTGTTTAAAGGGCATCTCTGTATGCAGACAGGAAAACTTTAGCCTAGTAATATTGCTGTTCGCTGGTCATTCTCAATCTATATCAATTATCAAATTAATATGGATTTAAATTCATTTAATTAAGGCAGAGCAGGTAAAACAAAGATAATACTCCTCCAGAAAAAGGAGAATAACAACAGCATAATGCTAAGACATTACAATTACAAGTCAGTCTCCGTTAATTATGACCCTACCTTGTTTTATTGATAATGCTATATGCATCATTTATATCTTGGACAGATATATCGCACGTATAATATAATGATGAGCACCAAGGCTATCTTCCTATTCTCTTTCCTCCTATTTATGGTGGTCAGTGATAAAATTCTGGTCGTTCTCGACAGCAAAAACCTTGAAAAGACCCACTCTCAGTTTTTTGACTTGTTGAAGAAAAGTGGAGAAAGCAACCAAGTTGAATTTGCCTACAGTTTTGGCAAGAACAGCATTGAACTTAAATACTACGACCGCTTCAGATACGACCATATTGTGATTATGTGCACTTCAGACAAGGGTAACTTATGATTCATTTAGAAGCCGAGAGCAAGATCAAAACTAAAGAAATTATCTCCTACTTCGATGAGGGAGGAAATGTTATTGTTATTGGAGATGTGGACACTACTATCTCATACAGGAAATTATTCTATGCCTTTGGAGTGGAGCTGGATGAAGCAGGAACTCAATTGAAGGATCATTTCAGCAATCATCAGTCATCATCTCTTATATCTTCCAGTAACTATGAGAGTATTGCGCCCTTCTTTTCTCATACTACTAAGAAGCCTCTTCTCTACAAGGGAGTTGGTCTTAATCTGGTCAATTACTAAAATTATCAACTTTACAATCTTGTTAAAGCCTAGCCGACAACCTTCTCTAAAAACTACAAAAGCAGCTAAGCAGTCAGAGCTGGTACCATAATTACTCTTGGAGCTGGTGTTCAAGGTTTGAATAACGCTAGAGCCTTGCTATTCGGGTCCCTTCACTTTTTTAGCAACGAAATATTCTCTCTTAGTGAATATGGAAACAAAAATGCAGTGGAGGACCTCCTAAAGTGGGTCTTACATAAAAAAGGCATCATCAGAGTGAAAAGCATGAGCTATCATGGAGAGGGAGTTGAGCACAAAGAGACTCTGTTCAATGTTGGAGAAAAACTGTACTTTTCAGCTGAAATTGAAGAATACAATGCTGAAAGCGATTCCTGGAAGCCTTACGTTGCTAATGATCTTCAAGTAGAGCTAGTGATGCTCGATCCTTGGGTCAGAACCACTTTGGTCAAAGGGCAGGGTAGCGAGTATTTGGCTTAATTCTACGTATTTATAGGTTAATTTAGGCGCCTCAAAAAGAAGGCATTTATCAATATAAAATCAACTACAAGAAGTCAGGATTTAACTTTATCAAATAAGCTGAACGAGTCACCATTAGACCCTACAAGCACGACTAGTTTGAGCGTTTCCTGTTCGTGGCCTATCCCTACTTCTTCGGGACTTTTTCGACAATATTCTGCACCTTCATCTTCGTTATCCTCTACCTTTACAGCGGATCAGGCAAACAAAAAGCCGATTGATTAAATATCAGATCTAAGATATCAAAATTATGCTAATTACCTGATACACTATAATAAAGCAATATCAATGGATGTGGAAGAATGTTCTGGCACGCTGCAGCGCTCCAAAGTACACCACGCCTCCGAGACACAAGATACTGCAGCGAAAGCCCACTCCCTTGAAAAATCCCATCATTCCAGCTTCGCCATAGATTTGAGAGATGATGTCCTTGGTTTTGTTGAGTTTCATATCCTGAGTCATTAATCTTGTTTTTAAGACGTCAAGCGGGCAGGACACAAAACCACTGATCAAGGCTGCAATTGCTCCACTCAATGAAGCATTTGCGACTGAAGAAAGTTGAAGATAGTTTTTTTCTCGGAGATACTCAAAGATAGGCAATTGAAAAGCCGAAAAAACAATGTCTCGGGCGATTGTCGACTTATATCCAATATAAAATCCTGAAATGCCCTTAGAGCGAGCGATTTGCATGAGACTGTGAGTTATTTTTTATGATCGTCCCACCATCAGTTGCTGCTTCACAACTTCAAACGGATTCCTGACGAGATTAGCGATGATTTCTGCGCAGACGGAAGCTAATACGTTTTTCATCGGGTTATTGGGCAACAGCCATCGAATGGTTTCGTAAGTATAGAAGAAAGTGAAGGAATAGGGAAAGGAGACGATCATTTGGCAAGAGAAACCTTTAAATCTACTTCTAGCTATTGAGGTAAAATTTTCCCCAGGGGAGGATCCCATGATTCTTGTTTTGATGGTCTCAAGTGGATAAAAGACCAGATCGACGGCAATGCCCGCAATCCCACCGGCAAGACCATGCTTAAAATCAGCCATAATTATTAATACACTAAACTTATCTCATTCAATCAAAAATCATTTGATAGCAACTGCCCAAACTTCCACAAACAGTTGTTGAGACAGTTTTTCTCCTTTGACTGTAGCGCCTGTTCCTGGAAATTCAAGCACTTGTTTCCACAGATAAATATGGAATATTTAAGTGCTCGTACGTCGTCCGGATACACTTCCTTAAAAGCCTGTATCTGATCTATTTTCTTCTGGCGGGCCTACCTGAGATATTACATATTATAATTATGCAACACCCGACCCTAACTTTGATAATACGATACCCAAACGACACCCTGCATTTAGCCACGCAGGATCATTTGAAGAATAAACTGATAGTAAAGTGCTAGTCATGTGGGCAAATGGAGGTGATCGACCGAAACAAACGCGAGTATACGTGCAAGCAATGTGGAGTGTAATAAAAAGTGCAGGCCTCCAAAGGCGTCAACTGTCGCAGACAAAACTGCAATGGTGAGCTTAAACTTGTTATCATGGCCACCGGACTCATGAGGTATGAATGCTTAACCTGCGACTATGGGGAAATACTAAACCTTAGGTGATTCTGATTATTTTATCAATTCATTTAAACGTAGTTTATAACCTTATCTAAACTGTGATGCGAGCCTAACTACACATCCTGCTCATTTTATTCCTTCTGTGTCCAATTATGGAGAGTGTTAAACCCAAGCTAAAAGGGTTGATTCCTGGAACTGCTGGATCTTTTCAGCAGACAGGCAGCGAAGAGATAATGGCTTACTACGACCTGGACAGAGATGGCAAGTACTCCTAAACCTCAACATAGAATCGATATTTTAACAAAATCTGTAACTTCAGCAGGGCAATTCCTTAATGCCTACCTATGGAATAGCAAGCTCAAGTAATATTGGCTTTCAGGGTCTATTCACAGCGATTATATCAGTCTAAAAACAGTCTTTGCTTCTACTTTCAATGTGTTTGCCTAACCTTCCCTAATTCTATATTACAGCAGCCTTGAATTGTCCTACATAACAATCAGACCATTCCTCTGTGGTGGCTTTAAATGCTAATTTTAATAGCCACTCGCTATTCCCGACATAGCAATGGTCGATCCATTCCCACCTACATTAATAAGCGTGAACGGCTAAATTGTGCTCCTCTTTCAGCAAGGATCATAAATAAAAGTAGGCTCGTTTTAAAGTGAAACAAACTACACTATTTCTTCTTTTCAAGATGTGGTGTAAAATGGAGATGAGATATCAACTTACGCGTCAATCTACTATGGAGATTTCAGTGGAGATTGCATTGCTGACATAATTCTGCTGACTGCTTCGCCAGGTAGTAATACAGTGTCCACTCTCGCCTTTATTAGGGGAACATTGGACAACACGTATATCTACACAAATTCTGTAACTTTTTCAGAGACGATCCAGCACTTCACTATTCAAGATATCAGTAAATCAACCATTATCCAGACTATGACGGCAAAAGCGATCTAATTCTGTTGTTGGCTTCCTCTAAAATATAAATTCACTACAACAAATACGGAAGTGATAAAACCCTGTGCAATGGACTCCCTGTGGACCAAAGTCCCTATGATTTTGCGGTTTCAGCTGATACAGTGACTCTTATTCAGCAGGTTCAGCTTGGGTCTCCTCTCCTCCCTTCCTCTTTGCTTCTTTTCGGAGATTACAATAATGATGGATTTGATGATCTTTCATTGACCTTCACTGATCAAAATAACCTACCAAATGCTCAACTATACACCAATATTCCCTGCTTTGGTGATAGCTGTGGTACCTTTAATCCCCTTTTCATCGATCAAACTTCCACAATGAATGCCCGATCATTCTCTCAGTAAATAGTGGATTATTCAGTCAATCAATGAGCGGAGTTGGCAAGGTTTCAACCAAGCTTTCATTTGTTGATATTGGAGAGGATGGTTCTTTGGACATGATGCTGAATCAACAAATAGTGGATAGCTCCGGCTTAAAAGCTTTGGTTTTGCAACCAATCTACAACAATGCTGATTATGATGCCTTCTTTCTAACCATCACCATCCTTGCAGGCAATGATATCGTCAATTTACTCGAAAATACTGAATATGCAGGAGGATGTGCGGCTCTATACGTGACAACCTTGAGTGGAGAGTGGGCTCCTAAAACAGCAAATCAACTGAGCCAGCCCGGAAACGCGTTACAGCTGCCCTATATTCGACTAGGTCTTGGCAGAACCAACAACTATCTGTAACAAGTGACTATATCAGTGCCAACAGTGGTAACTATAAATGAATTCAGCCTTTTTCCCAATTCAAGTGGAGCCCAATTATTCCTAACTCTCAAATAATGATAATTTCTCCTCAATCTTCGAATTCCCCTTGGACTCTGAAAGTGATGATCTAGCCTACCTAAAAAATGGGTTTCGTGATAATCCTAGTGATAATTTCACTGGCCCTTGTGGGAATCGCGATCCTGCGGCTGACAAGTAAGGAGAAGTAATAGGACAAATAGGCGCAAGAGAGTTTCTACACCCTGCTGAGATGATTGTGTTGTGATTGATTTTTGCAATAAATAAAAGTTATCATATTAATTTTATCGTTTATGAGAAAGAAAGCTTCCACTCTTTACTTCGAGAAGCGCTACTGTTTGCTTGTGCACTCGGTTGTGCTCTCACAGAAGATTGCCATCACGGCCTTGTCCAGCAACTCCGCCGAACAGGAGATTATCGATCGCCCGTGCTCGTACAATATCAATCAGATTGTATACATTAACTGCATCGATGTCATTCAAGAAGGAGTCAGCACTCCTGATGCCTCCGTACTTCCCTCACTATTTAGGCATTGCTTCATTTTACTGGTTTAGGCTAAAGGAAATATCAGAAAAGCGAAATTGGGACTGCCAAGTTCGAAATGAACTCGGAGAAGATCGTCAAGCCTGAAAGTAAATCCCCCATAACTTAGGTTCGCTCCTGTTTTCCAAATAGTTGGAGGGCGGTAACGGAACAATTAACTACAAATTTATTAACCTCAAGACAAAGAGCTTAACCTATTAATAATACGAATCGAACCGCCAGCAGAAAAGTGAGATCGGTTTGGAATTGAATCGTGAGTAGACCTCCCTAAAAATTGATGAGCTGATGCATCTGCTCAAATAAAAGGACGACTTGATCATGCAACTCTAGACCAAAATTGAGAATTTGATAGAGCAGGGCAAGAAGCGCAACGCTAGCGGATCCTTAGAGAGAAATTCGTCGTCGATAGATAAACAGATCAACCTCAATGTTAAAGTCAACACGGCCAATTAAAACATGAGGAAGGAGAACCAGAAGCTGATTATTACCCTCAGGGAACTGAATGAAAGGATTGATGAGCTGGAGGGGCAGACAGATAATTTGGGAAAGGAAAAGGAAACTCTTGAAAGGGAGGTCAATATGCTCAAGAAGCAGATTTAGAAATATGAAAAGATCACTGATATGAGAAAGTCTAAGATGAAAGGCAGGAGCATCACTTATATAGACGGTCCGAACTTCTTAAAAGACAGCATTGATAATCCAATGCTCATGGCCGACGCCAATTAAAGAGAATTGCTTAGCTACAGCAATCCTAAGATCACAGTGATGGAGCCATCCAAAGCCAAGGATTCGTTCGTGCAGAGCGAGGGTGGTAGTCAACAATAGTTTAAGAAATAAGGTAACTCAAAGGAGAGTAAAGTCTTAAATCGCACTGGAGCCCTTCCTCGAAACAGCATTGATTTAACTCTCAACAATCTCAATAAGGAGGACCATGTGAATAATACTGATCGCAGTGCATCTTAGATTCCCAAAACTAATCGTAGATAGGAGGATGATCTTGAACAGCGCATCAATATTCAGAAATAAGACTTCAAGTGGAGCAGCGTTATCTTTGACAGGAATGAAGAAATTGACATTCTCAAGAAGAAACTGGAGTTGAAGGCGGGAGAGGTGAAAACGTTGGAGAAAGAACTGGAGAAGGCCAAAGTAGCCTTAAAGAAGAAAGATGTTGAGATTAAATAGATGAAGAGAATGTCGAGGAAGAACCTATTCTTCGGAGGAGGAGATGATTCCAAAAAGGATATTCAGAATCGAGGAGGACTATAATTCTAGTTCTAAAAATTGCAGGCAGAGCATGATACTGAAAAAGTGCGGTTGGAGCAATAAATTGAGCAGCTGGACAATCAAAATGAAGAGAAGGTGAGAGAGATCAAAAGATTGAAAAACGCTCTCTAATAAATCAGTGCTCACGAAAAGACCTACGAGCAAAAATATTTATAACTGAAGAAATTTACTCAGAGCAGTACGGAGGAATACATTTAGTACAAGGAGAAGGCGCAGAAGTACGACAGCATCAACATCAAGAACAAGGAACTAGATGCAGCAGTCAAGAATTTAGATGCCAAACTGTTTGTGACCAATGAGGAGAATGCACGACTCACTGCTTCCCTCAATAAAAATACGGCCAAATGGAATGAACGCGAGAAGGAATGGGATAAGCTGAAGAAGATGGAGAGAGAGTTCGACTACCAGCGCAACCAAAACATAAATTTGCATCAATCAATTGAATCGTACGAGGCGAGATACAACGAACTCAAGAAGTATTGCATCAAGATAGAAGCAGCCTATAATAAGTTTGTCACCATTAAAAAGAAGTCGACAGCCGAATCCAGAGTCTTTGAAGATAATAAGGAGGAGAAAGAAATTCAGTCGAAGTTCGCAGAGCTGAACAAGAAGGTGAACGACTGCGAAATCAACTATTACAAACAGCAGATTGAGGAACTTCAAGAGGAGAAGAATTTTGTCACCATCTATTTTGACAGAAAGCTCAGGGAGGAGAAAGACAAGATCTATGATAGTAAAGACCTCAACGAGGAGGAAAAGAAGCAATCCACTGCCAGCAAGGAGAGGGAAATTGAGAAAGGTGTCGCTGATAAAATGGAAGAACTCAATAACAAAATTAGTAAGCTCTCCAAAATTTATTAGGAGGTGAACCAACGTATCAAATAGGATGGTCAAGAGTCATTCATCCAAAGTATTCCAGAAAAAATGAGGATTTTATAAAAGAAGCTGTCTCTCATCTTGGAGAGGGAGAGTTAGAGGCTTGCTGAACGGAAAAGCTTGAAGGAGACTGTTTTGCATTTCAGCCAATAGATGAAGATGAGAAATTCAGGGTCAGGATCAGGTACAGGGATGGAGGTTAAGAAGAACGAAGGCCATAACGCTCTTGCTGTGAGCATGCTGAGTTAGAGCAAACAACGACTGTCACTGTTGGATGAAGCAAGACAGCGGAGTGAGCAGTCGCAGCAGAGGACTTACGAATAAAATCGAAAGATGAATACTCAGCTGCTGAAATAAAACGGTGAGCTTAAGATGAAGAATCAAAAGTTGTCGATGGAGTTGTAGAAGATTGAAAGGAAGAGTCAGGAAAGGGAAAAGAATTTGGAGCAAGTATACAAAAAGGCAGATATTGAGTTCAAGCTCAAGAACGATAGGCTGACTGATCAGGTCGAAAAGCTAACTGCCTAAATCTAAGATCTAAAGGGCAAACTGCTGGACAGCCAATCTGCTGTGGCTACTTTAAAGTAATAGTTGATCACCCTTTCGGAGTAGTTGGAAAAGAAAGAGCAGTATATTATAGATCTGGAGGAAAGGATAGTCAAGTATGATGTGAGAATTGATGAGTACGAGGACGGAGAAAGAAAAATGCTGGATGAGGTGGGACAAATCAAGAAGACGTCGGAGATGCACACGCATGAACTCTACCAGCTCATGGAGGAGCGCAACAACGATTTTGTCAAAATCCAAAAGATCAAGGAAAGTTAAATTTAAAAATTGAATAAGATCATCGAGGAGCTGAAGGTTAGCCTCGAATCAGAAATGCATGAGAATATGCAAAATCGAGATAAGATCGAAAGCATGAAGAGCACCATTTAAACCAGCGAAAAGGAGGCACAGGAAAAGTTAGAGCAGCTGGACCTCACCATCAAAAATAAGGATAGGGACATTGATGAAGTCTACCTAAAAAATTACGAGCTGGTCAACGAGAACAAGGTTTTACAGGACAGTCTAATCGATATATCAAACATTATTTCATAGAAAGAGGTGGAGATAGCTGAGCTAAATTACCAGCTGACTTCATTTACCAAGCAAAACGAAATCTATAAATCCCAATGGAAAGAGTTCCAAGCCGCAGAGGAAAAGATGAAGGAGGAAATGGCCAACTTGAATGAGACTATCAAGGACAAAATTTATCAGTTGAAGTTTTTCGAGGAGAAGATGGTCAAATTCAAAGACGAAGTAGAGATCTCTGAAAAGGAAATGGAAAAAATCAGCATCGCCAATATGAAACTGGAGGTTGAGACCAAGGAGATGCGGGACAAGTACATGACCATGGTGGATTAAATCATCAGTTTGAAAGAGGCCAACTCGCTACTCAAAATTTAGATGGAGAAGAGGCAAATGTACTTCGCGGATGTGGAGAAGGCCAACGAAGAATTCATAAAAAAGAGAGAAGAGTTGGAGGAGGAGATTACTCGGCTCAACTAAATGAACAATCAGCTGAAAAAAAGCAGAAAGAAGTCTGAGTGCGATATTAAGTTATAGCCCAGCTCACCAACTAAAAGAATGCCGAGGAAGGCCAATTCTAATTTAGACATATCGGACATGATCGGGGCTGGAGGAATCACTCCAATTGTGCCTTCTTCTTCACTAAATTATTCTAAAAAATTGGAAAACCCCTTTGAGCCTAAATTTGAGGAGAGCAATGTTGGAAGAGTCAACATTAGCCGCCAGAATTCACTGCACATCGAATAGAAAATCAACCAGACAGAGATTGCCATCAACATTTAGTAGCCTCACGAAAATCATGCTCCTGATAAGGATATGTCCAGCATACAAATCGAATTAGACGAGGGAGAAGAGAGTTTCCGCCAAACAACAAGTCCGTTTGTATCGAGAATGAAGAGCAATATCACTAATCAGCAGGAAGAAATTAAGGAGGAGGAAGAGTATCTTCATTAACAGGAACAAACAGTCAATTTTGGCAAGAATATGCAGTTTGAGGAGGAAAGCAGACCTTTGGATGTTAGCTAGCCTGATATTCAAGAGTATTTAGAGAGAATAGAGGGTCTTTAGAGAGAGTTGGCTCAACGCAACCAAGAAATTTAAAAAATAAGTAATGACCTGTCTGAAGTGGAAAGATAGAATGCTGAACTTCATTAGCAGCTCCTCTTAGTATCACAGCCAATGCCGCACCTGCAACAAAGACCCTCCAACTTAGGCATGTCCCGCAAAACTACCCTCGAAATCCCTGTCTTTACATCAATAAAAATAGAAAGTCAAACTGAAAAACAGCTGGAGCCTACACCAGAGGAAAGAGCTGGGCTGGATGCGAGCAAAATACATCGGTCTCAGTCAGGAGCTAATATTCAGGTGAGCAGAGACGTTTCCAAGCATTCACAGGGTCATTATGCCGAGTTGGAGCAAAAATGCTAAGCAGCTGAGTTATAGATACAATATCTAAATGACAGTCTGAACAGTGTAAAAACTGAACTTGAATAGCAAGTAAAGAATAACTAAAGGCTGATTGAATAGGCAGAGTATTGTAAATAGACCATCTAGACTTTGGAGAAGAGAGTGGAGGAGAGTCATTTTTAGGCCCAGCAATACAAAAAATATCAGGTATTCGAAGGAATGTATAACAACTAAGTGTCCAATTGCAAAGAACTAAAACTGCAAATTGAAGAGTTGAACATGTAAAACTTTGAAAAGGATCAAAGGGTGAGTGTTCTCATCAAGGAAAACGGGGACCTGATGGAAAGAGTGACGGAGTTGAGTGGTTAAACAGCCCAAGTATCCGATTAAAAGTAAACTCTACTCATTAAAATAAAGGACTTGAACAGCATGATCACGAGGATTAAGCTACAGTACCGAAAATATTAGTAGGATTCAGAGTTGTAGATAGTGCATCTAAAGGAGAACATAGATGAGTATAAAATGAAAATCAAAGCGAAGGAAGAGGAGATCATCTTATTAGGCGAACAATATCTAGAGCTATAGAGCAAAATCAATGAGAAGGAAGAGCATTTAAAGCAAAAGGACAAGATCATCTATAAACATGCGAACAATAACAGTGAAGTCGAGGATAGATGCGCACAGCTAGAAAAGGAAGTGAGTCAGACTGAGGACATGCGGCAGAATATGATCAAGACTATTAAGCGACTATAGTTGTAGATCAGCCAAAAGGGTGAAGACGTTTC
>Ga0302188_10000670_pt1 | contig 28265 bp, 8 predicted proteins | sample II_Bog_E2_1_FD_198783 | JGI IMG/M metagenome (GOLD analysis project Ga0302188, IMG submission 198783) | Peat permafrost microbial communities from Stordalen Mire near Abisko, Sweden - II_Bog_E2_1 | ecosystem: Environmental > Terrestrial > Soil > Wetlands > Peat | place: Sweden: Abisko, Stordalen...
ACCCCAACCCCAACCCCAACCCCAACCCCAACCCCAACCCCTGAATAATAAAATGAAATAGAAAAATGCAAATTAAATGCTAATTGGCTCGTACATTATCCAAATGGTTATTCTTTATAATTTATATAATATACTTAGCTTATTAGTATTATTAGATTTAAATGACGATTCTATCATTTAATAATATAGCATGACATCATACAAAAACAATGATAAAGCGAATGCTTTGCAAACAACGAGTTAAAGCAATGAAGATGTTCCTGTTTACATGAAGAACAATCAACACATTATTTCTGGGTTTCGGTTGGGTCACTCATTGTCTGATTTGGCTAAAAGTTTATTTCAATGGCACAACTAAACTGTGAATGTTTGGACACATCTCATACCAGCAATAATCATCTTTGCTATTATGCTCTCTTCTAATCTTTTTGTTCATCACTACCATGAATCGCATTAAATCTTAGCCTTTAGCGAGAATCTTAAGGTTCTTCAAAAAAATATGGTTTTATCTAATTATAGTTTAACTGCGGAGGCACCTGAGCCGGAGTACAAGAATGACTTATTTCAACTCATTGTGAGCAATTTTTTGAATCCAATCACTAAAATTAAAGGAGAGATAGAACTGTTGATAATGCTAACTAGTTAAGATAATTTCCCTATTCGAGACAAAATACAAAATCGATTAAAAAAAATATAAAAATTATCTCAGGAATTGGACAGAACAGCCATGCTATTCACTATGAAAGATTTCAATTTGACTTCCATAATTATAACTTCTCTAAGTTCTAAGTTAAATAAAGTTAAAGAATAATTACACACCTACCTCAATGACGTCATTGAAGCAATTTAAAAACTTTCAACTTTAGTCAATCCTATTCCTAAATGGCCCATATTTGTTTTTGTTATTTCAGCCTCTCTCTGTCTAACTTTTAGCTGTCTGTTTCATCTTCTCTATCCCTTTTCAAATAGTAACTATACTGCTATGTAGGAGCCTATAAAATTTTACGAAAACTAGATTACTCAGGAGTTGTTCTTCTCATTATTGGCAGTAGTGTTCCTCCTTTCATATACGGATCTCAATGCATTCCTTCCTTCAAAATTTACTTGGTCATTATTGGATTAATGGGGTTAACTGTCTTTATAAGCTTAATGAGTGGCTATTTCGATGCGCAGCAAAGATATAAATATAAATCTTTCTTGTTTTTTATTTTTGGCATATCTTTTTTGATTCCAATTGCTCATGTTCTTATTTTCTAAAATTGGTACGGCTATCCTATAGATAATCTTAAGTTTACTGAATTTGCCAAATAGTATCTTCTTTTGGGAGCAGTTTATATCCTTGGTCTATTTATTTATACTCTGAGGTACTTTTGTGCTTATAAAGATGCCCTTAACGTTATGCTCCAGGACACTTTGATCACTGCGGAGCCAGCCATCAAATATGGCATATTTTTGTTGTAATTGGGTTATACATTACATACAATGTAACTTGGGATATCTATTACAAAAGAAGAATATCGACTTGCATCTTATGATCATGTATACCCTGCGTAAGTAATAATAAATTAATCTTTGAATAAAATAAATAATAATTCAAGAATATAAGTCATATTATATCAAAAAAAGTCTTCTGATATTCTTTATTATGGTAAATTTACCATCTCAATATTGAAGAAAAGATTTATATTATGTACTATCTTATAAGTTAAAATATTTGCGATTTGTCTAAATAAAGATCACTATTTATCCACCTCCCTAAACTGATCTTTTGCCAGATTTTATGACTTCATTGTTGCAACATCATAATCCTCGATCTCCGCTTTTAAATCTTCTGGAAGAATTATTTCACTTTCGTTTAGTTATTAGCATCTTACATTTTATTTCTTTTCCTCCTTATAAGGAATGAGAGGCACCTGATTGATCGAATAACAAATGTTGCATTGGACTAAATTGCTGGTATTATAAGGATAACTCACGTATTGATTGCAAATCCCACATATAAACAATCCAAATTTTGGTTAAGCGCTGTTCAATTTTTTACATTGGCAGCAATAATACTATCTAGTATCTCCAGGGATATGCTGTTTACAAAAACAGGTGGGACACTCTGTAGGACTGAGTCATAACATTTTTACACTGGAGGAATGAAGGGAGCTTTTGGTTGTACAAGAAGTCCTGATTGAGTAACTCTCATCGCAGAATTTCCAGTCAATCGAGATCTGCATAAATACTTCTTTACGCGTACAAAGGGGGTGTAATTGGCATAAACGGAGGTTAAACTGAATTTGAGAATCCAGTTGTGGATTGCAAAGGAATTTTACTTGTTCCAATGGATTTACTTTTCGATGGGTTTAAGTTGGATTCATTCATTTTTGGCATATTTACATTTGATTGATTTATTGAGCTTCCAGAAGATAGAAACTGTTGATTTATCTTCGAGTTCATTTGAGGTCTTAACCCTCCATTTGGTTGACTCTCATAAATAGATTGATCAGGTAATTCTTTCAATTGGATATATGGAACTTCATTTCGGCATTTTGAATGAGATATATTTTTATCATCGTCCTCTAATCCTCCATATATCTGATCACGCTAAGTTTGATTATTGAGCAATGAATATTTATTTGACTTCATAATCTAAAGCAAATATATTATAAGACTGCTTTTTCTATTTTAAAGATTGTCTAAAACTAAAGCTTAATAAAAATGAATTTGAAAGTTTATTAGAGAATAGGCTGTTGCGAAAAAAATAAAAGATCACATTTCTTATCCCTATTGCATTTGATGTAACATCATTAACATTTATTGAGCATTTTTCTTGATCTTTTACTTTTAGATATTGCAATTGTTAATACTGGATTAGCATAATTCTTTTTATCGCATCAGTTTATCCAGATTTAATTGTTGGGCCATCACCTTACTTTATAAGGATTATGCTTTTCTTATTGCATTGTTTTTCTACTATACTAATTGAAATTCCTTTACTCGATTTTTTTCTAAATGTTGATTCAATTAATTACATCGGAAGGTTAATCCATCAATACTCTGTTTCCCTTAATTAAACATTTGCACTAAAGAGACGTTTAATTCTGAAATTTTGGTCTGATGCTATCTCAATTGCCCAATTTCTTTTTTCAGTTAATTTTTTTGAATTTCACATTGAGCTTTAATATTTTCTTAATTTAACTTTGATTGGTTGATTAATTTTGCTTAAGCTTTTTCTAATTATTCCACATAGTTGGTTAGTTCCTCATTCTTGAGTTTTAAACTTTCAATGGCCTCCCATTCTCTTTTTGAAATATTTTTGAAATCAGGTAGCAGGATAGATTAAGCATTTTCTTCGAAAGTTTAATTCTTAAAAGTTTTTTTATTAATAATTGTTGCTTCTTCTTGAAATTTAGAGTAAACTAGAGGTTGTTAATTTATAAATTCATGTGGAATATGAAAGATTTCATTTGAAACTTACTCTTTGCGATGACTTATAGGTTCGAATTAACGTGCTGATTTTGTGACATTATTAAACTATTCTACTTTCCTTTTTAGATAATCCTACATTTGCTGTTGTTTTAATTTATATTTTTATGATTTTTTTACGCTTTTAGGTGATCCTCGTTTTTTGCCTATATTAATTTTTTACTTCAATTCTTTAATTGACTTGTGCTTTCTCGGAGATAAACAAGGACTCTTTGCTTTCTTTGCTTTTTTAGTTGCTGATTTAGTAGAAATCTAATATACTGACTTTTTAGCTGATGCATTCACAGATGTATTTTTTGTCATCATTTCCATTTTTTTGTTGCATATTTTTGGTTATTTTAGCAGTAATTTTGGTTTAAGTGATTTATCCACCTTTTTCGAGCGAAAGTCTAAAATTTATTGATTCATATTACTGTTGCACTACTGATGTTTATTTATTATTAAAATATATTTAAATTAATGAATTTTCTACAAACTAACTAATCTAGAAAACAAATGATATGATAAAAATGGTGGAATTATTTTATCAATACATTATCACATTAAATACAAGAATAGCAAATAAGAGTTAAATCAAATTAGTTTATTTATTAAAATATGATGAAACAGATCAAAATATCAATCATTTTTAGAATCACTAAGTTTTTAGCTTCATTGCATCAAAATACAATATAATTTACGCAAAATTAAAGTTTAATAAGGCATAATGCAGTGTTTGTGCTTTAAATATAAATATGGCGAATAAACCATAGCTTAGCTTAAATAAGCTGTGTTAGAATATTCAACAAAATCAGGGGTATGAAATTAAATTGCCTATATGAAAGTATTTCTTTAATGTTTAAGAATACAACGATAGATACATTTTGACTCTATTTACTGGTAAGTAAGACTGGAAAATAAAGTCTAAATTTTATATTATTCAGAAAGAATAATTAATTTTTATTTATCGAATCAAAATGTTCAATAAATTCGGATAGTCTCAAAGTACTGTTTTTACGGCTCGTCCGACAAAAAAGACCATCGTCAGCGTGGGGCAAAATAATTTCAAGAACCCTTTCAAATAAACTCTTCCACTCAAATTTCCAAAGAACTCCATTCGTAAACAAACATCGCAACACATGCTCAGCCAAACTTCGTACATCAGTTTTTATTTAGTCAAAATCCATAACCATATTCAATTAGAGTTTATGATGTAGCAAACAGAAGCAGATTTTCTGGAGATCCTATGCCAATGGGATAAACATAGAGAATGGCAAGACATCCGAGTCACTTTTTTTAAACTCGTAGGAAACTGTCCAATCCTGGTTCATTTGGACATTTAGCAAGATAATCAGAATAGTATGCAATTAGAACCGTAAAGTTTAACTTAATTCAGAGAACCTTTTAAGATATTGGAGTTACAAACAATGAAAAACGTATTTTTTCGAAAAATCATGTTAAACCTGACCCAATCGTTTTTGGAGAGCATTAATTTAAGCATGTATTCAATCAATAACAAAGAATTCATCTCTTTAAAAAATGTGGCAATAACCCCGTAGACATCGTGACAATGGATCTGAATTCATGAAGACTATGAATTGGTAAGTAAAGCCATCGAAGCGAGAACCATACAAAGTTCAGGATCCCAATCACACGCATAAAAGCACATCTTACAAGGACATGTACCTAAAATCGAGAGCAGCAAAGCAAGGATTTTGATGTTACTAATGACATATCTGCATAAATCATAAGTCATTACTCTTGCATTAAATAAATTTAAGTAATAATTTGCTAGCATTAACTCTAATTTTTGACATGGTTAATCTGTTTAATTTTTTATAAATATCTCAAGTTAATTAAAATAGTGAGCGATATTTAAAAATGATCAATAGTCGATTAACTTTCAACTTATCTCATATCATTTTGGCCATTTGAAATATTTGTTGGCAATGTTTTACTCATCAGAATTTATTACTCATCTACTAACCCTGGGTCATTATAGAATATAGTAAAGCAAGGATTTTGATGTTACTAATGGCATGTCCGCATAAATCATAAGTCATTACTCCTGCATTAACTCAATAAATTTAAGTAATAAGCAATAAGCCATAATATACAAATTTATTACAACAGCTTATGTCAATTTAGTAGACAAAATCCCCGGATTTTAAAAACTATTCCATCCCACAACGATCCAGGTTTTAGTTTTCAGAACTGCACGAGCCTCATATCTTCTTCACTAGCAAGTTTGATTCAGGCAACATCAATCGAGTAGTCAAAGCGGCCTATGATCGGTACAATATATGGACGGCTTGTGACGCCCAAGGCACATAAAACGAAGGCTTTCCGAAGAGTTGGTTTTATTTTTAAGCTGGAGGATTCAGTAACCGTAAAATTACTTTTACCTTACACCGCGTACATTTCCTTTATGCTATGGTACCCAGTGATTAATCCAGTGCAAACATCAATCATAATATCGCCCTGTTTATCGAATTCACTATTAAAATGGTGAAATTAGTAATTGGGACAGATTACCCTATCCAGTACTGAATCTTGATCTTAACTTTGATGAAGAACTTGAACTGCAATTTGATTTCATGTTCAGCAAACTTATAAAAAGCGTCGAATTTGCTTTCATCTATCCCTATTCTTATGACCAATGCCGCTCCGATTTAGAAAAGCTGAGATTATAGAATTAAAACAGCAAGGATTTGTTCTTTCAGCAATGTGAGTTGACGCGAAGCTATGAGGGACGTATCATCGATTTTTTACTAATTTCCTCACAAGAAGGGAGAGACGGATGGGAAATTACCAAGGGGTTACCTTTCAGCTAACAGAAAATAGCAAGATTTAGGGTCAATAAACCAATAATTTTTATTTCGGCAAGAGTTCATCCTATTGAAACCCCTTCCAGCTTCACAATGAACGGAGTCATACAATTTCTATTGGATAAAAAGGATATGAGAGCGTATCTGCTGAGAAAATATTTCGTTTTTGTCTTGATACCAATGCTTAACCCTGACGGAGTGTCACGTGGTCACTGTCGCATGGATGCCCTGAATCAAAATCTCAATCGATATTATACTACACCAGATCCATAAAAACAGCCCTCTTGCTATGCAATCAAGAAACTGTGTGAGCATTATAGCAAAGACAAGAGATTATTTATGTATTTGGATCTGCACGCTCATCCTGCTTCCAAAGGCAACTTTACTTTCGGAAACGCCATATACTAATTCGTACAGCAGGTTGAAAGTCAGCTCTTTCCTAAATTGCTTTCTCAGAATTGTATTAGTTTTTAATTCGAACAATGTGTCTTTTCTCGCAAACATATGAAAGCCAAGGATCGCAATGAGGAAATCAGTAAAGAAGGCTGTGGTAGAGTGGTATTTTACAAGTAGTTTGGATTGGTTCATTCTTATACTTTGGAGTGTGGCTATCATCTAAACTCATTCAATAATTCCATTTTACCGGAGTCAAATACTAATATCAAATATTTAGTCAAATATAAACTTAATTAATTAGGATAGAAAGTATATTCATTAACTGAGATAGCATGCAATTAATAAGAATTGAAACAACTATAGATCGAGTTGTCCATGCAAGATGTGCAGGGATATTAAGTGTTCGAGTGTACGACTCATCCTTTGGATAATATTTAGAATGACTACTATAAGCGAGAGCTGCCGTTATACACTCTTGATACTTTCTATAATCTTGGTCGAAACATACTGATCTCAATCTTAGATATCTGGAATCGCAACCCTTATAGTCGAGTTAACGATTTGAGTGCACATCGAAGGGATATTGCGGAAAAGCAATCAAAACTTGATCGTTTTCGTAAGGAACAGGCAGGAATAAAATCCAAGCAGAAGAAAATTGTGTAATTAATTGAGGAGCAATTTTATGCTGAGTGGAATCGCCGTAATATATTTAATTGTCAAATGTCAACCATAACCAAAGACAAAAAAAGAAATCAAACCTTGCAAAATAGTAAAGTGAGTACTCTTATTAGGCATCCTAAGTCATAGAAAATATAAAAAATACATGTAAATGGAGATCGTGTCTTACCAAAATCTTAAACCTTTATAGAGACTGATCCTGATTGCACCAGTAAGAATAATGGGGGTTTCATGCTTGGAAGGCAGGAAAGTAGTAGTTTAATTACAAACGATTGTATCTTGGAAAATAAAGGATTTTACTCTCGCCACCTAAAATTGAACAGAGGTAAACAATTAGCAAGCGCCAAGTAGCAAAACAAATCGAGAAGTCATAGAGTTTCCACTCTCAAAAAAGTAATTTTTAATGAGATAAAAATGGGATTGGAAGAATAGTTTATCCGCTAATACAAGCAATAGGGTTTATCAATTACTTCCAAAATGATTCAAAATGTATCATTGGGAACAAACAATTTAAAAGTACGCAACGGAGCTACGAACTCCAGCACGTTAAAACGATGATTAGCTTATATATATTATGATTTGTTAAAAGTAGAAAACTACGTGAACTATGTCTAATTCTTGAAAAATCCATTTAATGATGTCTTGCCATACTTGCTTAAACACAGAAATAAATCAAAAATTTAATTATAGTAAAAAATATAGTATTGCTCTTCAAGAGTTTTATAATAAATGATCAAAACAAGTATAATTCCTAAATAATTCATCAAGAATAAAGAGGAGCTGTCTTAATTTTAATGCATGCTTTGTTATGAGCTGGAAGTTGATATTATTCGCTGCAAAGGGCCTTGTCATAAATCTTTCTGTATGAAATGTGTCTCGCGAAGTAAAACCAAAAAGAATATATGTCCGAGCCGATGCTCAAAACCTTTTGTAACAGAACCGATTTCGGAACTTAAGATAGAGTTTCGATGCCCTTATAAGGAAGATGAATGCGCTTAAGCTATCCTAAGTTTGGATGAATTTTGGAAACACTGCAAAAACTGCAAATTCATTAATGATAAAGCAAAAGAAGAAATGGACTTCAAAAATAATTATCAATGCAAATGTGGAAAACTGCTGCTATTTCTGACTGATGACATCGCAGAAAAAATATATGGCATTTCAAGTGATGATGAACTTTTTGAAAAATTTATGAACAATTTTTGTGGTCATTGCGGGGAGCAAACCCTTTGTACTGCCATGTGCGAAACATGTAGCACTGCATAACATAAACATGTTTATTGCTCTAAATGTAGACCCCCTCCATGCACTCGGATTCGGTGTCCAATCGGTCATTCGTTTTAAATTGAACGCAATTTTGACTACGATTTGACATGTGACCTTTGCGGAGTTTCAGCTCTTCTTTATGATAATAAGGCATATTGTGATGATGATTGTAATTTTGATATTTGCTGCTAATGCTGGAAAAAATTGCCTTTGTAGCATCCTCTAATCCCCCTTCATAATTCTTTTTAAAAGCATCAAGCGCTTCAAGGACCTTAATCTGATAGTTCAGAGGAATCTGATGATTGAAAACAAATATATATAAATGATATAAAAATAAAGGAATTCATATTAAACTATTATCAAAGAAACAATAAAATTTTATTCAAACAAGAAAGTTTTTCCTTCTCTATTTATCTTCTTTTATATGCAATCTCTTTTAACTAATCTTAATTAACACTATTTAAACCACCAAAAAATTAGATCCTTTACTCTTTCTTAGAGCGGTTTGGAGATGAAGGAAAATATCAAGATATAACCCTAATCTTTTGGTTAAAGACTGATCTCGCCATTGGAGCATCAACTTTTTACATTCCTTTCCTTGATTTTATTAAATAACTATAGTATAAAGATATTGAATTCAATATTCTTTCAGAAAAATCCCGTAAAATTATTTTAGTTCTTAAATTTGTATTTTTCAGGTCCTAGAAAAAATATCGACAAAAAGTGTATTAAAATAATGTTAATCTAAAAATACAAAAGAGAACATATTGATTTTGCTATTTTGTTATTTGTATTAAAGATGTTTTTTAATAAAACAAAAATCTGATAGTTCATTTCTTTTAGCTAAGACTTACTATTTTTCCAGAATGAAAATTTATTCATGCGTAGCATGAAAATATTAAATTATATCATAAATATAATCTAATTGACACTATCAATAATTAAATTAGTTCGCACTCTTCCATATGCTTACGCCAATTCAGAGAAACGGAAGAACTTTTATCAATCTCACTACTTCAATAAACTTCACTTTTATCAAGCAGAGTGATATTGATGCTATCAAGGACAAATACTCAAACAAGACAATCTTAAATCAAATAAAAATTGGACTTCAAATTGTCAAACTGCTTTGTGTTCAAGGATATAGATAGGGCAAATCTGACATAAAAATTTTTAGGTAATTAAAAAAAATTCCGTACTAAAAACGAACTCATTAATAGGAAAGGCAATTTCAGCAAATTAAAGACGATATGATAAAATCAATTCCAGCTTTTATTGTCCTCAATATACCTTTCGGAGGACCTTTATTTTTTGTTTATTTGGAATTATTCCCCACTTGTGTGCCTACATGGGTGCTGATGTAACGCAATCATAAAAAAATACTATAGATTCGTAAAAATAATAGAATTATTGCTTACAATTTCTTCTCAAAAATATTCGAAACAAATTCTGCATAAGTTTTATCTTCTCAGATTGCCAATTTTTATGATGAGTTAAAGAAAAATGTTGGTGGTAATCAAGAATTAAGAATGATTCTAAGCTTATTAACAGGCCATTACCAGGATGGAACATATTATCTCACTCATCTATCACCGTTGAGCAGAATAGGATTATCAATTGATTATTTTTTATTGCCAGAACTGTCCAAATGGCTTCTAATTGATAAAATTTAATCTTTCGTCAGAAATGATACTATCCATGGTAAATAACTAAAATAACTGACCACTTTTCCTGAAAAACTATGCTATTAACTACACATTCGCCTTTAAAAACTCTAAAAGAACTCATAGTGATATATATTGTAATAAGCTAATGGAATTAAAAATTATAAATCGATGAATATGCCGTAAATATTTTGCCTCTTGATGAGCAATTTAAATAATATTACAATTTCCTAATAATCATTCTAGACAACAAGTCTACTTGCAGCCTGCTTGTTTAATAAGATTATCTTAATGATTTTCCTAATTTTCAATGCTTATCAAAACCTTCTTTTTTATAATTTCCTTTATCATAATAACAAACGACTCATTTATCCAATAATTTTGTTTGGCTGAAACTTAGTGATGTGTCATAACATGTTTCTCGCTAAATTTACTTCCAAGGCTGCAAGCCTGCATGATAACAGGTGATTGCTATTTATGTTCTAATAGATCCTCTATTATGAGATTAGATTTATTTCCGATTAGTATTAATTTAAAACTATCGCCTTCCATATAAATTATTTCAGAATAAAGCTGCTAGAGTTAAATAACACAATGAGGATTTGTGATCATAGACATACATTATTCCATCAAAATTATGAAGCTTACCTTCATTAATAAAATGTCGCATGTGATTTCCTCCACAATTCCACTGAATATCTAAACTATTACCACAGTAAAATTGGCAATCAATTGTTGGGAGACTTTAATCTTTTTCAATCTTATTCTTATTTGATAGGCATTTGTATTTTTAAAACTTTCGCTAAAGCTTTCCTGCTGCATAATTTTTAATCTCCTCCAATACAATTTACTATTGATGATTTTCCGACCTCACTGCTTCCAACAAGCACAATGCTTACATTTTCTTAGTTGAAGTTACTCATTGAGATGTCTCTATCAGTTTCCATAGAGGAGCAGGATGTGCGAACGTTAACGGTACCATTTGAGTTTATCCTGATCATAATAAAATGGATATTAATGATCAATAAATTGCAAATTAAACTTCTCTTTCATAATTTGATAAAATTATCCTTCGTTGGAATCGCATCATGAATCACTGAATTTGTAGCATGTGCATAACTTCATAATTTTCTATTTTTGAAACCTTTTATTTAAAATTCAGAATACAAATTTAATAAGGATTTTATCCCTAATTTAAAGTATAAAAATACAATCTATATAATTTGGTAGCTCACAATTTTTGATTTTTTTAATTGGATTTCTAATAAAAAAAGTTTAAGCAATAGAAGGAGTAAAGCCCATAAAAGGAATATTGAAATCAGTTTTGTTCCTGTGGTTCAAAGAAAGTTTGAACCACATCTAGAATCTTTGGAGTTAAAGTTTTAGCTTTTGCCAAGCAATCAGTCATAGAATTAAGCACTTTTCCTTGCAATTCATTCAATTTGACCTTCTTAAATTAAAAGATAGCCCAAACACTAGCAAAGAATAGCTCCTCTGCCGAGTAACTACAGGCCGAGGGGAGTGCCACCGTTAGATATAATATATCTACAATAGCTTATTGTGTCTGGAAAAGCCATGGAAATCGAGAGAAGAAGATAGGAAAATAGTCATAGGGAGTGGTGAGTTTAAATCTCATTTGAAGTGCCCAGTAGAGCTTAACTTGAAGTGAGAAATATTATTATCCTGACAATTATATTTCATAGTGTTTCAAAAGATATTAAGCGGTCAACAGTTAGGAAATCTCTCTCAATTCATTAAACTAAGTAAAATGAATCCTACCTTAATGGCAAGGCTGAGGCAGCCAATTGCCAATCCTTGATACTCCGAAACTTTGATGTCTTTGCAAAAAATGAGAACTTCATCAAAATAAGCTCTGGAAAGATATCTTGTGGTTGGACGAACTTTGAGATCTTCACAAGCCTAAATAATTGAAAATAAATGAAAAAAATGATGGACATGCCATCCATATAAAGATATTACCTCGAGCAACCAAGAAATCAAATCCTAATAATTTTGTTTGTCAATTTTTGTTATAATATCTTAAAGTGAGATTTGAGTCTATGATGAAGGGCAACATTACCTTTTATGACCGACGGTTTTAGGCGTTGTGGTCCATGACTTCTTGGCTCAACATTTAATATTATTTATCACAGATTCATAACAATTTGATTTTAAACTAACTCTATTTATTTATCAAATAATATGAGTATTTCACCTTATCCACGCTAGATTTATTGAAGTTACCCGCCAAAATTCAACCATTCGAGTTGATTTTATGTTTTGTTGGAATTTGAATAATTGGCAGTGAGTTTCTCATTTAAAAATATAAGGTCGATGATCAAAAAAGAGCGCAAAATAATTACAAATTCATATTTTTTGAGTGTTTATCAGCCAAAATTACATCATTCATATCTTCTATTGTTATTTATAAGATCAACCGCAAACAAGGAATTTTTGAAATAATGTTGGTTTATCAAATTTCTCGAAAAAGCCGGTACAAGGTTGGCAAGGGTTTTTAAATTTCAAACTGCCAAAACAACCTTTCGGCTGTCAATAACGAAAAATACCAGTTTATCTCAATTAACTAGAGTGTTCTAATAAAATTGAAAAAAGTTGCTTCATCACAATTTAAACGTATTTTTTGAAATTAAGGATTTCTATATTTTTTAATTAATAATCTCATGCTATCAGTATTATGATTAGGATTAAACTTTCAAAGCACTGCAAAATAGCCTTAAAGATTTTAAATTGATAGTAGAAAATTTAAACTTGATCTCCACTCGTCATCTTATTTTGTTATATAATTTCTATGAAAAAGGATTTCGATTAGATGGCAAAGGTCGCTGTTATTGGCGATTCGGCTGTTGGGAAAACAAATCTGCTATTAAGATTTATCAATGATATCTATCATTAGAACCATCTCGCTACAATTGGTATAGACTTTAAAGTTAAGACCGTCGAGGTCAATGGAATAAGAATTAAATTACAGATTTGGGATACTGCTGGGCAGGAAAGATTTCGACATCTCACTGGCACAATCTATCAAGGAGCAGAGGCTGTTATTCTGGTATTCTTATTTTTAATTAGACTTATGCTATCGATAATCGTCGTTCCTTTTAGGACCTTTCGAGGTGGATAGAAGATGCTAAAAATTATGCAAAAAAAGATGTTGTTTTGGGAATTGTGGGCAATAAGTGCGATCTCAAAGTCGAAAGAGCCGTTCCAAAGAAATAGGGATAGCTTCTTGCCAACAAAGTGGGAGCCATCTTCTATGAAACCAGCGCATTAGAAAATATTAACGTCTAAGAAGTTTTTAGGAGTATTGCCGAGCACATCCATAGACAAATATAAAATAGACTGAACTAAAAGAAATCTAAATCTGAAGGTTCTTCTTCAAAACTAACAGAAAAGTCTTCTGGGTCTTAATTTTAAAAATCTGAAAAACAAGTTAATAACAATGGCGTAAATGAATCTAAGTCAAAGATGACGTTAAACTCTTAAAAGACGCAAGATGAGACTGAAAATACCCGTAAAAGATGTTGTTGATTTTTTATTTCAATAGCAACAGCAAGTTGATACTTGTATATTCATTTGATTCATTATAGACTCATTATTATTATTTATGGAATGGTAGAATCAATGCACAATCATTTCTAATCACTCTATTTAGAAGTTATATACAGAACGACCCACCTGCAATTTTATCTTACTGCTCAACTCAACTGACTGATCCATCTTCACAAGAGTACCAAATTTAGAATTACTATCACAGATGAAAAAATCTCCTCCAGTTAATTTAATTTAAGAGTGGAGTCGAGATACTGAAATATCCTGCAGTCTAATTTCACATTGATGTCCGCGGCCCATCCTGACCACATTGCCATTTTAAGGGCAAATAACATGCAGACAGCGCTATTCCTTGCTCTCCTTGCGTTCATTTATACCCTCTAGAATGATATATGGTTTTTCAGGCTTATCTATTGTAATCATTTCCATTCTAAAATTTGACCCTCTCGTTACCAACCGGGGAAAAGGTTATTTACAAATTTAGCACTCGAATTTAGTGAAATTGTAGGACACCACCATTCCACAAACTTATTTTTTGACTTTGCTATCTATCCATTGCTTCAAACATTGAACATGTACTCCTTCGCAGGAACCTTTGCATTTGCAAGGAGAAATTAAAAAATTGTCTGCGGAGTTATCATCACATAGACAGAACTTACAGTTACCTCCGATTGGATCTGTAGCCTCGTGAATACCATTAAATTATCCCAAAAAAAATTATTGTTTTTGAGCCCCTTTGCGAGGTAGACCTCCTATTTCAACCACTCGATACTCTACTCTTCCTAATTTAACAATATTTCTCGAGCCTGCATAGAGATAAATATACTTAGAGGGTATCCTTCGCATCGGTTGTTTAGTTTATAGTCCTTGACAATGATATAGGCATTGGTATTAACAGGTCCGACCTCGTCAGCATTGCCGTCCTTCTTTAGTATATCTTGTGAGGGTCTTTCGGGAGGATACAAGATAAAGCCTAATTGAGAGTATAATTACTATCGCAATTTCCATTGTGGCGCATGACAACTGGCGCTAAATACGTGAAGGATTCATCAGGGAGCAAACCTTTTTTTATTTTATCATTGGAAATGATCATGGTTTGTCCTTCTTAATTAAATGGAAAGAGTACGATACCAGCTGCGGAATATTTTGCAAGGGCCCTGAATCTAAAAATACTCCTTGGTAAGTTTTGTTGCTTCGTAATCATAAAGACCGTGAGAGTCCTTTTCCCAAGTAAGAATTTGAAGGTGCAGTCTCAATAATGAATGATGTACGTTGGAATTTTTTGAGGTGATTTCATTTCAAACAAATATCAATAACTAACTCTCAAAGGCGTTAAATTTCAAATTTCCTAGTTTTTTGGATAAAAATCAGTTCAAATAAATTTTAAAAGACGAATAACTGCCAGTTGACACAAGGGAGGTAGTTGACAATAATTTTGGAAATAAAATCAACAAAATTTAAGTCTAAACCATCAATGATGTTCCAGTTGAATATGGTTGGGAAATGAAGTAACAGTTGTTTGCCACCGAAATTTGATCATGAAAAGGAAATTAAGTTTATTAATATTTATCAAACATGATTCAAAATCAATAGGGGGAAATTGATCTTGGTTGCTCTTCTTGTTCTTTCAATTAGTCGCTTCCAACTATTTGCTCCTCTATGTCACTGGAGATCAAAAAGAATCACGTCAGAAAACATCAGTGTCCCCTTCAAGAAGATAATCTGGAAGGCTAATAAGAATGTTAGGGTACTAAAATTATCAATTGGCTTAAAAATAAAGGAATTAAACAGGGTTTTCCAGAGAACTTAAAGAATACTCATATCGAGGAGCAGAAGAGAGAAATTATTTTAAAGTCAGGGCGTAAATCAACCAAAAATCTTTTTAGTTCCTCTCTACTCACCCGTCGCATAAAAAGACCAGCTGAAATATCAGTGTGCTGATCTTAATTCTATTTATGGCTTGCCATAATTGTAAATCACTATTTTATCTTATTTAAGACTCATTTATTTATAATGGTTTTGTTCTTGTTTGCAATATAGTAGAGACCATTATTTAGTTTTGAAATTGTAGAGGAGAAGAATTTTGATAGGTTACAGATACAAATGTAACACATTTCAGCTTTTAAAACTTCAAAATAAATGGGGAAGAGAGAAAAAATATATATAAAATCGTCAGTTAAAAAAATCAGTAATTTTTGAAAATCCTGAGAGTAAAAGTCATTAAATGAAGTAAAAATCAATAATTTTGCTAATTAAATTTCCACTATTTTGCTTTGATATTAACGGTAAATCGAGGGTAATAAGTATAATAGTCTAAATTTACATTTTCTTTTATTAAAAAAAATATTAAAAAAAAACTTTGATGGTTTAGAGATAAATTTTGTTTTTTTGATTTCATAAAGAACATAAAGGAGATAATTAATCGTATTTATAAATATCATTTTATATTCATTCTTTGAGCATCTTACGTCCTTTAGTGTGAGTCCTGCGCTCAAAAAGCTCCTCTTCACTTTCCATAATATCAGAATAGGCATTCTATTTGCATTGTATTTTTAATGCCCATAAAGTATGAATTATAATCTTCAGAAATTTGGTTAATTCTTGATCAATTATTGTTCGAATTAATTTTCGTTTATCCGCTGAACGCACTTCTAATAACTCCAAGACAGCACAGTTGAAATCTATAAACTTAAAGCATTAATTTTTCATGTATGTCAAGCAATTTGACACCTTAGGTTCCTAAGGCTGATCGATTATGTAAGTGAAAAGTGAATAAAACTCATCAATAACGCAAATAGGACCAAAGGTCATTGAATTTACAAAAAAATTGACCAAAGAACGATTGCCTTAATATTTTTGACTGTAATCAAGAGCATATTTATCGTTATCGTAGTAGTTCCTTTGAGTAGGGGTGAGCTATTTGAACTTCTCATATAAACTAAACCCAATTGTTGGATTAAATTTTAATCTGCTCGGAGTTTTATCAAAGATATGATACGTGTAAAAAAGGAGGGCACCATGAAAAACATTATCGTGAATAGAAAAAAGTTCTTATGTTTCAAGTACCTGTTCCATCCTTTTTTAAGGCCGACCTCGACGCTTGCTGGGCTCAATTTTTATTTCTTTTGCCATATGGATAATTTAAAGTTATTAAATTATATTTATTATTTGCGATATGGAATCAGTATTCGATGAAAGTCTTTGAGATGTTGAAGAGTTTGTTGTAAAGCTCAACTGAATTGTTGATGATTTCATAAGCCTTCTCCTTTCCCTCAAATTTTTTGACCTATACTTGCTTTTTTTCCAATTTTTTGTAATCTTCAAAGAATCTATGCATCTGATTGAGCACATGCTAAGGCAAATCGCTAATGTCTTCATAATGGGACATGGCCATGTCATTCTTAGCGACTGAGATGATCTTATCATCCTCCTCTCCTTGGTCAATCATGCGCATAACCCCTATCACTTTAGCCTATACGAGGCAAAGAGGTTCCACACGAACACTACACAATACCAGAATATCGAGTGGGTCCTTATCATCGCAGTAGGTCTGTGGAATAAAACCATAGTTGGAGGGATAGTGCACAGCACTGAAAAGGACACGATCTAGCTTAAGCAATCCGCTATCCTTGTCCAATTCATACTTAACCTTGCTATCAATGGGAATTTCAATGATAGCATTGACAATTTTTGGACAATCCTTTCCATAAGGCACATAGTGCCATGGATTCTTTGTGAAATGTTCCTTGCTCTTGCCTGCACCAATTTACATTTAATATCTTAGCTTTTTATTTAAAAGTTTCAATTATTTATTGAAATCGTTATGAGTAGTTGAAAATCTATCATTTTATCAATTAAGTAATATGGATATAAATATTATCAACGTTGTTCAACCACTGTTATAATGTAGTTTAGCCTTTTTATTTTTATAATAAATGAGTATCAAAAAGGTATAAGGTTATTTAATATATTTAACACAGGTTTTAGGCCGTGGCAGCTTCGGTTCTGTCTATAGAGGTATAATTTAAGCAACCAAAGAAGCAGTAGCAGTTAAAATTATCCCGAAAGACATTGGTATTTTCTATACTATAAAGTGGACGGCGATGAATATCTTAAATCTTCACTGCAAAGCGAAATAAAGATCTTACGTACAGTTGTATCCCAACATATTGTCGGTTTTTACGATGTTATGGAAAGCTCAAGAAACTACTATATTGTTCAAGAACTTTGTGACTGTGATCTTTACAGAATTTTAAAGCCTGGGCAACTTTTATCTGAACAGTACTGCATTGAGGTGCTCGCTCAGATATGTGAAGGCTTACTTACTCTAGTCAGGGAAGGAATTATTCACAGGTTAAATTATTTTAAATTAGAGATTTAAAACCAGCAAACATATTGCGGCGTGGAAACATCTTTAAGATAGGAGATTTTGGCTTTTCCAAGCAAACAAAAGGCAAAAATGCAGAACAAGAACCTGTCAAGATGAAAACAACTGTAGGAACTCCTCTATACATGTCAATTGAAATTTTAAAATCACTTGAATATAGTTCCAAGTGTGATATCTATGCATTAGGCGTTATTTTCTACGAAATGCTACATGGTTAAACACCTTGGTCAGCAGCACGTTAATATGAACTTGTTCATACCATTTAAACAATTCCTCTCAAAATAAAAAGAAAGGATCTTTCTGCAGACACAGTTGATTTTTTGCAGCGGTGCTTGCAGGTGTATGAATGCAACCGTATTTCTTGGAATTAGCTTTTCGTTCATCCGATCTTTAAGGGCTTGTTTGTGGATCGAGCTGACTAAAATAGAGAATTTTAAAACAAAATGAAGAGTATTATGACTAAACTGCGACTTTATTTCCACCTCAATCGATAAAATTTGTAGAATTTTCTCTAAAGACATGGATACAGAAATAGATCAGAAGACTTAACCCCTGAACAATATTTCTAGTTTTTAAAAGCCGTTAACCCTACCATTAGTCAAAGCTAGGCAACTTACATATTTACAAAAACAGATACCGACCAAAGTGGAACAATTTCTATCACCTAAATTTTAAGCATGCTCAAAAATTACGGCATTGAAATAGAAAAACTGCCAAAATTGATCAATCCTATTGAATCCATAAAGCTGTCTGCCGAATAGAAACTAAAGTCTTGTTTTATAAAACTCAAAAAGATAATAGTGAAGAATAGACTATCTTTGCGTCGAGTGTTTAATGACTTCGACAAGAAAAAGAAAGGCTATTTATCATTTTAGGAGTTTAAACATCTGGTTCAGAAGATCTGTCAAGAAATCACAATGGAATAAGCAGCATTAGCTTTTGAACAAATCGATACCGATCACTCTGAAGGTTTGGATTTTCAGGAAATATGCAGACACTACTGGTTTATAAATGGACTTAAAGAAGGCGACCATTTATGATCATTTTAATCTACTATCTGCAATAAGCTTATTTTAAATTGTAACCACTTCCAGTACTTAATTGAAAAAAATTGATAAAACCAATATTTAACGAATCAAAAGTAAATATTATTGCTTTGAGGTATCAGTATAATCAAATATCAATCATTCATTTTCATCTTTTCATTGATCATTTTAAGTTTCAAGAATTGATATGAAACACAGTTATCTACTTATTAAATAATTAATAGTCAAGACAATGGAAAGATTTGTTTTTTAGATCATTGAGCCTTTAATTTCTCGAGAACTTGATGAGGAAAAACATAAATAAAGATCTAATAAAATTTTGGAAGAGCTCCGAGCTTTTTGCAAGGGAGAGATGATTCCCATTAATAAATAATTAGCTAAAAAAACTCGAGAGCTATTTGTTGCTGCTTCAGATCTAGAATCACTTAAGGAAAATGTTGGATCTATGTAGAGATAAATGATGAAATTACGAGGAGAGTTAGCAGTGAAGGAAAATGAATTAGTAAAGCAGCGACTAATTCATGAAAGAGATAGTCAACAGGTCAAGGAGTAAGTTGAGTCCCTAAAAAAAGAAGTGAGAAAAGTAATAAGAAAATGTGAAGAAGTACAGCACCTGTTATCTAGGATATCTAAAAAGCAAATGATGAGAATCGGGATAAGATGAGCGATATTAAAAGATAGCATAAGAAGGAGTTAGAAAATAAGTTAGAGCAAGAAAAGAATCACTGGGAATAAATTGTAAAGGTAAACAACGAAGCTGCTGCTGAAGAAAAAAATCATTTGATTCAGGAAACTAGCAAAGAGAAATCTCGTCTCATCAAAAAATACGAAGAAAAGATATATGTAATTTTCAAGGAATGTAGCAACTAAAAAGTTAGTCTGACGAAGCCATGGAAAAGGCAGTCAGTTAGTATACTGCAAAAATTATTGAACTAAAAAAAGCAAAAAGCGATTTAGTTAATAAATTAACAATAGAGGAGGCTAATACGCGGAGATTAACATTTTAGCTGGAGAAAGAAGCAGGACAGCATGGCCAATTTCAACATCAGTTTGAATCTACCTTTCAGGAACTGGAAAACAATCGTAAACGAAGCGAAGAATAACGCCAAAGATTACTTAATGAATGCTAAAATTTAAGAACAAAAATGAAGAATTCAGAAAGAGATTTATAATAATAAATAAAAGAACTAAAATGTCAGCTTGCTTTAACAATAGCTGAAAAAGACAAAAAGTTCATAGACACTATCTAAATAATGACAACTGAGCATCAAATATAAGTAGATTCGTTGCAAAATACTTTGATAGAAGAAAAGGAATCAGCAATTACCAACATGGAAGTCAAATCTTATTAGGAAATGTTTCAGCAAATTAAAAGATATTAAAAATTGGAAGATTAATACAAAGATTTATTCCATAAATATAATGACATCAAAAACTTATTTTAGGCCAAAGTTGAAAAATTGAAGCAAGAACAATAACTCGAGTTATGTAACTTGCATGAAAGAAAAGCGTATTAGTTTGAACTAGAAGGTTAAAATACTAAACGGTAATACAGCAACCTCATGAACAAATTTAGCCTAGAAATTCGCAGTCTCCGCAATCAGCAAATTTTAGATTTGTAAAACGCTCAAAAAAAAGCGCAAGAGGAAAAAATAGCTGCTACTAACAAACTAATTTCTCAATATGAGAATATGCTCAGTGACCAACGCAATAATACGGAAATTCAAATACGACAAAAGATGATGGAATTTGAGCGCAAGTCCAGGGCTTATGAAAAAAGAATTATTGAGGCTGAAAAGCGCAAATCATAACTGAAAGTTGTGATCTAACGCATGAAAATTGAGTCTTAAATGAAAATTGAGTCTATGATGGAGGTGAATTAAAAGCAAGAAGGAGAGATAGAGGAATTACATGAAAGGATTATGGAGCTGTAAAAAATAAAATCAGCAAACATCAATGATTATGAATTTAAAATATTACTCCTAAAGAATTAGATTGACAAAACCAAAGAGGAATATAGAGAGAGATAAGATTAACTAAGAGCTAACCTCAACGAAAAGATCATCGTCAAAAATAAAGAAATGGCTAAATTTGCATAAATGATCAAGCAAGAAACTTAGGAGTTAATCCGCAGAAATAAAGAAAGGACAACGGCTTTGGAGAAATAATATGAGGAACTAAAGCGAGTAATTAATCAAAAGACATCACTTCCAGAGGATATTGAGGCTTTAAAAATATTCCATGCTGCTTATCTGGAGAAAGAAACCTAACTTATCAGCGAAAAAAGAAGAAGATAGGAACTGCAAAGATAATTGAACTCAAAGGATGCAATTGAAAAAGTATTTGCTTCCAAGGAGGCTTTTAAGAGATTTACGGTTATTGATAAGATAGGTCAAACACCTTATACTTCTCAAGGGGCACGTATTATGGCGAACAAACTTGCAAATGCTCCACACGTTTGAAATAGGAAAAAAAAGCTGATCTATTTTACTTTTCATCAATGGATATTCAAAAAATAAAATATTTCAAAAAATACTGCAAAAAATTTATATTTTTCACTAATACTATGAAAGACTAAAATATATCGGATAAAGCCATTAATAAATAGCTCAAAAATATAAAATAATAAAATTGTTGTGCATAGGCCCATAATATTTTTCAGACTTTTATAGCCAATATTTGAGAAACTAAGTGGTTTAAAAGTGACTCTTACAGCGGAGCTAATCACTTTAATTGATAATCTTTCTAGAAAGAGTCCATAATAAGTAAAGTTTCCTGATTTCAAAGTCGTCCATCGGCTTTCTTAGAAACAAACTTTAAATATTTTTTAAACCCAGTTTTAGCAAATTTAATTTTTGTCATGGCTTATTTTGATTGAAAATTTTTGACCGCCGATTATTTTTAGAAATTAATAATAAATGAGCTGGCTTTAATTACCATAAACATAAAATTAAAGGACATTTTTGTTATTTTTTCAGCTATGAGCATTTTCTTTTATATTTTGTTATACAAAAAATCTCATCAACAATGCCCATTCTATCCAAATTCATAAAATTCAAATAAAGAAATAAATATTTTATTGATTTCGCTTAATATGTTTTTCCCAGAAAATAGGAGATAGGAAAAATCTGCTTTTTAACCTAAAATTAAGAGCATAAGGAATCAACACTTTTTAAATAGTAAAAACTCATAATGTTAAATAAAAAACTGCATATTGAGTCATATCAAAGTGATTTCGAGGTCATATGATGCTTTATTTATGCTATTTGCTGATCTTCTATAATTTTACACTCTACTTTTTTCAAAATTTCACTGATATTTATCCATAATATAATTCGATCTAAAAATTGATCTCTAATGAATCAAGTTTTCTCGTCTCCTTCGCCATGTAAATCATTAAATTAATCTCGCCGTAAGTATTCCCTAAAGCACCATAATTCAAAAACATCAGATTTATCCTTGCAAAAGCCGTCACCACCATCTTCTTTTAAGCCTTTAAATCGAATGTTACCTGATCCTATTCCATCATCTGTAAAAAACGGTCAAATCAGTGAAGAACCTTCGAAAGCTCAATTAATCATTGCTAAAAATAATGGCGCTCCGCCAAAACGAAAACAAATTTTGAATGTTAAAAGCGTAACATCTCTCAATATTATTAATGAGTAAATTCCAATCAATAGTCAATATTATCGAAGAGTCAATCCTCATCAGTTTACCAATGTTAAAAACATAATATAAAATGAGGTCATTAATCTTGAAAATTTGACTGAAACGGTTGATTCATTTAATTACAGCTCAAGTCTTCGGCTCACAGCAAAAAGTAATGAAAGCGTTTAGAAATAAAATAATATGAAGAAATAAATAAATTAGATTCCCTCAGAACTAAAACTCTCAAAAAATGTGTCAATAGCTCAATAATATCAAAGGACGAACAAAGACAACAAAGACAAGGTCTCTCTACGTCGAAATCAAAACATAATAAGAAGCGTAAAATCTGAAGTTTATGTTTGTCTAAAATATGCCGATTTAAAGATAGCGGCCAAACCAGTTTAATAAAAAATGGTAAGATAAAAAAAAGAGACCAACCTGCCAATAAGTAATATTCGAAAATCAACTTTCATTAAAAAAATGTGTCAAAATCTTAAAGCAGGAGATAAAGAAGGCTGCAAATGTGAGCCAAAATGTCATTGGATAAACAAATGGCTTGACATGGCTCGATTTAAATCAATTTTTAAAATTATAAAACCCAAGATAAATTCAGAAGACTTGAATAAAGCGACGCAACAAATTTAAAAGGACATCACTCGAACATATCCCACAAATCCTACCTTCCAAAATCATCAATATATTTAAGCTCTTCGAGAAATTTTGATTAGTTATTGCAAATTGGATTGCGAAGTTGGTTACGTTCAAGGAATGAATATGATTGCAGCTAGCATCATTTACCACTCCTCAAATATTCAAGACAGTCTCACCATCTTGGATTTAATAATGCGAGGTCATGAACAAAGAAAATTTTATCTTAATAACCTTGCTTTCGGACAAACATTAGCAAAGAAGTTAATGGTATAGCTACGGTGGCTAGCATACGATATCTACAATTATTTGGTATAAATGATTTAATATAGAAGGAACAAAATGTTGAGCTTTAAATGTTTGTAACAAGTTGGTATTTTTCTATGATGGGAACATTCGTTCCCTTAACTTAAATGCATTTGATTATCGATACATTCCTAAGAAAGGGATTCGCTGGTCTTAATCAAATAATTCTAACTCTTTTAATTTATTTGCGCGATGAGCTTTTGGTGCGTTAGGAAGAGTAGTTGATGGAATTTTTTTCTACTCAAGAAATGACAAAGTATACTGCCAATATAGACTGGGCATAACTTGTCCGAAGCAGTAATTGTTTACAGGTTCGTCCCCTTCAGTTTTGATGGAAAACCAATTAAGTGATTTCATCTTTTCAATATTTGTGGTTTACTTTATAAAAATTGCAATAATATCATTTTCCTATTTTTGGAGGAGACGATCGCCTACTCTTCTTTTTTTTAGAACGGTAAGATTCGAGTGGGATGCTGAGATCTGAGGCATTATTTTTCATTAAAACCTTTAATTAAGGAAGATAATCTATACTTTTTTTATCAATGTCTAATATGCAATTTCTTTCTCTCAATCTTTCAGCTTGCACCTTTTTTGCATGCTAAAGAAACTGTCTGCCCATTTCCTTCATCTCTTCAACATTTTGTTTTTTTCGCTCACGTTTATGTAATTTATCGCTCTGGTATCGGATATGTTTTTCTTAAACATTCTTTTTATCTTTTTTCTTAAAATCTGCAGATTTATCTCTACCCATTACATGCTGCATTTTTTAGAAGGATCGAGCCAACAATTCAAGTTTCTTCTGATGCTTTTATATTTCACTCCAATCCTCATTCTCCATAATCTTTTTTACATTTTTGGTTATATATACTTGCTCTTCTTCTTTCTTTAATTTGTTGTACTCTCGTAATAATTTTTCTTCAATTTTTCTATCCTTCTACAACTCTCCTTCCATTTTCTTAAGGAATGTATTCTCCATTTGGGATAATTGCTTTATTTGTAAAGCATTTTGCTAGTTAATCATTTCGATTTGCGCTTCTATTCGCTGCAAACGCTTTAATTTTATCTCATCATGTTGTTACAGAGCCTTGCTGGTTTGATCATCGATGATTAACTTTCGCATAAGGTGTGAAGAAACTTTAGAGATAAGTTTATCCCTTGTCTAATGCTTAATATTTTTAGAACTGTTAGCAATTGAGTATCTTTATTTTATTGTTTTCAAGCTGGCAAAATGATTTCGTCTGTCTGATAATAATTCTGAGGCTGAAAATGTTGGATGTCCACAGGAGTGATTATGGACTTTTTATTTTTATTTGATCATATGAAATCAAATGCTAAGGAGTATATTATAATGATTGATAAGATTAAAGATAAATTAACCTAAATTTAATGGTTGCTCAAAGATCATAAATTTGCATATTTGGCATATTATTTTAAATTTAAATTATCAATTAAGTTTAGTCTCTTCTTTTTTTATTGTATCTATATAGTTTTTTAGTTGCTAACATTCAATTCTGATATTTTACTCTTGATTTTTCAGAAGACAAAGTCCGAATCCCAACAGTATGCCGTAGATAAGATATAAATAACCTCTGCGTTTCAATATTTATGACCAGACTTCATCAATTTCTTGCCGATTGGTGGTGAAGCATTCGGGCTAAAATTAGAATTGATTATTCTTTTTATTATAGCTCATCGATCCGTAAGAATACATGGTCAATTTATCATTTAAAGAATTTGATTTTTGCAGCAAAATCAAATTACAAAGTAAGGAACTTGATACAAATACTTCATTGCTTATATTGCAGTGAATTGCATATTTTTGATTATGATACTGAGTCTCGGCTATAAAATTATCACAGCGTTGGCAATAGGAAGGACCATTATATTCAGCTGTTGCATTATCAATATATTTTACGTGTTCAGCAAAAAGAGTTTTTGTGGGTTTGCACGTCAGATTAGGAATAACAACATTTTATTATCGGTTGGGGTTCGTAATTAAAGGAGATAAATCAATGGAAGATTTAGATAGTATTCTTGAATATCCTTTATAATTGACTATTGCTCTGGTAACTGATCGAGTATTGCGATATGAAAAGAATAGAGCAGTTATGAAAAAGCTGCCACCCATAATCTGCTCCAAATTATTTCTTATAGATTTTATTTATGGCATGATTCTCACTATAGATTATACTCGATTAGTTAAAAAATATTTGATCGGATTTATAATTAAAAACCATATTATTAGATATCTTAATTGATACTAAATTAATATTATGTCAATTACCCATGTCGCTTAATGCCAAATAATGTATCATTAGTTCGGTTTGAGATAAAAGTACGGTATTAAAAAAGTATAGAGTGACTAAAATTATAAATAAAAAGATTATCATCCTTATTGATAAAGCTCTGCGTTGGCAAAATTTAAGATTAATCTTACCTTAAAAATTGATGTTTTCAATAAACATTAGATAAATATATCTTTTTCTTTCGTTAAATTAAATTAATTAATATAAATAAAAAGTATTAATGAGAGTATTCACTTCAATGTGCGAAGGACTCCTGAACACCGGAAGAAAGATGATTCGAAAAATATCAACAAAAAACAAATAAAAACTGTCAAATAAGGTAAAATATCTTTTTAAAATTTAGATATCATATTTGGCCGATTTAGATAAAACTTTAATAATATTCGAATGAATTTGTATTTCCCCAGCCTTGATACAAATTTATAAGTTATAGTCTTTAATAAAGCTAATTTGGCAAACATGCATATGCTGAATACTCTTAGTATAAATGTTTTTCTTAAATCAATTAGAATCTCATCTAAAGATAGGAACTGATCTGAATAACTTGATTATCATATAATTAGTAACAAAAGTACTGTAAAATTATAGTCGTTTTTGGAGAAATTAATATTTTTAATAATGGCTAAGCCGGTAGTAGTATGTGGTTTGACGGGTTTACTTCTCTCAAAAAGCGCTCATGCAGGTCACAAGCATCCTTTAAACAAAGGCAGCCAATAAAATTAAAAGAAGATAAAAAATTATCTAGAAGATAATTCTAATATTCCTATTTAGAGATAAGTTATTGATCCCATTCATTCTGATATTGAAGTTGAGCCTTAAATCGTAAACGGATTCGCTGACAGAGAACATCTAATAGAAGAAAACTTGATAAGACAATTTGGACCTCATGAATTTGAACTCAATGGATATCAAGCTGAATTAAACAGATATAATGCAAGAGGGCAAAGAAATTTCATAAATTATCTTGGGCGCCAGTTTTAAGATACTGGTAAAGAATGATGAAGCACTTTAGATGAGATATTATTCTAATTTACAAATTTTGAAGACTATAATTTGATGTAATTTTGAAGATATATCCAAGATATATTGATTATTATTAATGGAGCAGGAGGAAGCAATTAAATTGCTGATCAAATAGCACTTACCTACTTGGTGTAAGATTGATTCGAATGATATTCTTTTAGAAAGGATGACTGGAATTACCAACTAAACCTACAAAGTGACACCTCTAAATCATCCTCTTCCTGCCATCATTTTCAGAAAATTTGGATAGGCAACATAAAGTATGAAATTTGATATCTAGATATCTTCCTTTAGCGATAATCAGAAACCTTCGTGTATAATCACATTTTTGAATAGGGATTAGGTCCATAAATTTATTACTACGATGAAAATATTAGGATTGAATAGTTTATTTACTCTTCAGTTTTGCCTACCTCAAAAATGCTTACTTTAGGCTATTTATAAGAAGTGGCTTTCGCTCTGAGCAAATTCCACAAGATGAAACCAATATCATAATCCATAAAATACGAATCACTCTTTCAAAGAGTGTTCTTTGATAGAGAAGAAACCATTTTATCAATTTGCCACAATAAAATGAATCAGAATATCTATTCTCCATAATAGAAATAATTGATTTAAGTACTAAAGAAATGGGTAAGCCATTAATAAATTGAATACATTAAAAAAGTTACCAAACAATTTGATCAGTTATAACTCGTATTTTCACACAATGATACTCTTGCCAACAATATACTCATTAAAGATAAAAATGGAGAAGTAGTCTTTATTGACTACGAATATTCGAGCTATAACTATCCGTCATTTGATATAGCAAACTATTTTAATGAAACATAGTTTGATTACGACGCCAAAGAGCATCCGTTTTTTGGAATTATTCCTTGCACTGAATAAAAGTAATTAATGAAGGTCAGATTTATTTAGGCCTATGTAGTTGCAAAGGACCATGAGCATGAATAATTTAAAGCTAGCTTCGAGGAATTACGAAAACAATCAAAGTATCAAAAATAAAAAGATGATCTAATGAGGCAAATGCCCCTTGGACAAATGCT
>Ga0302188_10000671_pt1 | contig 28258 bp, 14 predicted proteins | sample II_Bog_E2_1_FD_198783 | JGI IMG/M metagenome (GOLD analysis project Ga0302188, IMG submission 198783) | Peat permafrost microbial communities from Stordalen Mire near Abisko, Sweden - II_Bog_E2_1 | ecosystem: Environmental > Terrestrial > Soil > Wetlands > Peat | place: Sweden: Abisko...
AAGCTAAGTGACTTTATTTCGTAAAGGGGACGCTGCTTTGAGATGAAGTCAAGGCTGGTTAAAAATGGAGTTTCTCTCTCCTTCACAGTAATGAGGTCTGCGATTTCCTCGTTGAAGATGGAGCCGCTGAGTTTGCAGGTGTAGCCGATCTGACCCTTGCGGAGTATGATAAGGTTGAAGTCGTCCTCCGCCGTGCGAATCACTTATTGGGGATGCGAAATGCGGGTTTCAATCTTCTCTGCGAAGTTGAAGAGAGTGTTATCAAGTAGTCCTCTGAAAAATACTAATTGGCAGAGGATTCCTTTGTGGGCCTCACGAAGGTAGTTATCTTTGAGAGTGGAAGGGAGTTAAGAAATAAAATCTTTATCTTCTTCATAGTTGAATTTCTTTCTAAGTCGAGAAGACTATTCAATGTAGTTGTTGATTTGAAAGACTAAATTATCGGATATATTGTTGTTATTTGTGAGTTTCTTGAATACTTTGAATTTTTTATGGCTTTGTTGATCAAGAAGGCGAATATTAGATATGATGCTGTGAACGCAGCTAACGTTATATGCAATCATTATGCAACTAAATGTTTCGATAAATATTAGACAAGCTGCTTCCTGGTAGTTACTGGCTACCAAATCACCAAATCCTATTGTCAGCATAATAGTATTTGCCCAATAATAGCTCCATATATATTGCTAACTCCATGAATTTTGATTAATTCCTTTGGAGAGCATCCAACTTTAATTTGGATCAAGTTGAGCCATAGCTGCCAAACAAAGTGCTATTATATGGGCATAGAATATGTTATAAAACACTACTTTGACTAACTCCCAATACTGCTCATTGTAAACATTTTGATTGAAGGAGACCTATAGTTTTTAAATTTTTTAGAGACATTGAGGGAGCTTAAACAAGATGAATAAGCGTAAGTAGCTAGTCAATGACCAATTTGCGAATATATCGAAGAACAAAATTAGAAAACTCAGGAGGTCTATTATCATAGTGCGCCTGAAATAGCATTTAAATATTTCGGGTAAGTATCTTATCTTTTTGCCTGCACTTATTTTTATTGATGTCAAATTAATGACTATCTCCACAAAATAAAAAACTAGACTCCCAGTCTGCAAACTGGATGAAAAACTTCCCTCAATTTCATTAAACACCAATGAAAGCGAGTATATTACAGCCAAAGTAAGTATCTGTAAAACGCTTAGCACATATAAAGCATTTTAGATAAAAAATGGTAGTTAGACCCCCTATATACTGCTCAATCCATAGTGATTTCTATCTCTAAACTTGGTATATTAAACAGGGGAAGAGTTAACTGAATTTCTCATTATTTTGTTTGTGAAAACCTTCTGAATATTCTGAATTTTCTGCTTTTTAATGACTTTTTCTAAAAAGCTTACCTTATGAAAATGTCCTTGGCAGTTTATTTTTTCCTTTTATAATATCTCCTCCTTCAATTTGTCAATTTGCTATTTTAGAATTTTTTTCCTTTTAGGAGATGGGTTAAAAACTTAATGAATTTAGCTGGTGGATTCCATCCTTTATCCACTCGTGGCATGATGCTCTATATCTGATGAAATATACACTCAAGAATTAAAGAATCATCGTTGATGGTATCCATAAATGGAATCACAGTGTTTTATCGCTAATTTTTAGCATACTTGCCCTACCCTTTCATACAGAATTCAAAAAATATATTAAGATTAAAGATTCATTCTTACTAATATGCAAAGAATAAACGATTTTTTATAAATTAAATGCACTTACTGACAATTGAAATGATAATCTATTTGGGGATATATATGACATAGAAATTATGTTGTTTTTGTAATTTTAGATTTGATATTCAAACACAAGATAAGATAATTATCAATATTTAATTTTTAAAATAATTGTCGTCTTACCTCATAAATACTAAGCCACGAAGACTAATTAGTTTTGCAAAATAATAGAAAATAGAAAATAGTATAACTTCTTTTTTTTATTCTTGTATAATATTCAAAATTAATTTTATTAATTTATAGATCACTTATTACGTTTTAATCCAGCCATGCTTATATATCATGGGGGAGCTATAAAATAATCTTACCTTCATTAATATTTGACCATCAATCATATAATTTAAAATTTGAATGAGATCGTTTGAAGGTGAGTGGAAACTACTTCAGTTTGAAAAAGATTATATTGAAAGCTATTTCCAAGACGGCACATGCCTTTCATGGAGTAAAGATAATATCACCTACTACTCTCTCAAGGGAAATAGAGTTCAGCTCAACATCGAATCGATACATCACTCGCAAGATTTAAGCACTAAAGTTGTGAAAATTGTAAATAAAGTAAATAAATACAATGATTGCTACATTGATCTGACTTCTGAACTTCAGCATTTAGGAAAGCCCAAACAAATATATAAAAGATATAAAATTGAGCAGTATAGTTGGGAACAGGGGATAGTAAGAACAAACTCAGATGGAAATTATGAAGTTACGAGCGACGATTTCAACGCAACAGTCAGTCTAAGTAAGGATTTATATCTTGTTCATATAATTTTTTTGCAAAAGGTTGGGGGAAGGAGAATAAGTGATGAATCAGTATATCTAGGCAGTAAAAATCAGAGGAAGCAGTTATTATAAAAATACAACTATAAATATGTGTAATTTCCTCTTTTGTAAAACGCTTCAAATGAAATTTAGTTGGAATATCATTAGATACACAAATAGTTTACTATCTTTAATATTCCAGATCGGTGGTATCCTGCAATGAAAAAAATATGGGGTTATATATTAGCTAATTAGCTAGTATAGCATCCTTTTTGCTATATCGATTTCGATGATACTGATAATCAAGTAATAAACAATATTACTCATACTAAAATGCCCCCTTTTTCTCTTCTGCTGTAGAGAAAATAAAAATAATCAGAAATGGCTGAATTAAGTTCATGTAATATTCCTTTGTATGGAAAACCGAATCATCGCTTTCCATGCCGTTGGATTTATATATAAAAGCAGGAAAATTATTTTGTTGGTCACATTCTCTCTTCAGGAGGAAATATGATCTATGAAAATTATGGATTTTGGTTTATAGAGGGAAGCGAGGTTGGCTTTAGGACTAAGAATAAAAATGAGTTTGATTATTCTGTTAATATTAATGTATTTCCACTGACTGTGAGACTATAAGGTCAGCCATTTAGAAATCTTCGAAGCAATATAATAGCATTTTAATCCTACTTAAAACATACAAATTTTATTAATAGTAAAGAAAAAGATGAAATTGTTCCTAAACAATATGCAGATAATGACGAGATTATTTATGAATAAAATATAGAAGAGATAGGCTAGTTTAAGGCTTATGGAAATGGCACAGTTGTTGCTAAATTTGTGGACAAGGTGATGATGACCATGAATAAAACTCAAATACAAGTCATATCTAACTCTGGTAAAAGCTATTTCATCAATTTAGCAGGATCGAATCAAGTGATGAAATAATACAGTGATCACATTTGCTCGTTGACTAACTTTTATCAAAGGGTTTACTATCCAGCTGAGTGGCAATCTAGAATGATTTTAAATTAGACCATAACGGACAGATTAAAAATGACTTAAGCCTTTTTGATGTCAAGCCAAAGGTTTCAGTCTCATTGAATGATTTATCTGACTTTAACTTTGAAATTTTTAATAAATAATTGCAACAAAATTTTTGGACTTATCATTCTTATGTTTATTTGTTTATCAGTGTAATTTAGAGATAAAGCTTGATATTAATAGTTCCTAACTAGACAATCATAAGACAACTATCATGAACCTCATTTATAGAAACTGCTTAAAATATCATTTATGATGACAATAATTGCTACAGAATATGCTTAATCATGCAATATTTTATAATCAACAAATAACGAATGACAATTAAGATCACTGAACTCTGTAAAATTGGTAGGCATATTATTGGATTTTTTAACATCTGAATCCATCGTATACGTTTCCATCCACATAGTCAGTTATCTTAGCAACATTTCCATATAGGCCAGAACCGACCCATTCATATTGTTTAGGATCAATTCTAAAATTGGTTCTCCAATACTCACCTGCTTGGTTGGCATGCTGCACAATCTCAAAATGGTTAATTATACCCTTATTAATCCATTATGTAAACTATTCGTTTCCAACCATTTATCGGTTGTACCATTCCGGAGAATAACACATCATGACACTTTTTTGCATTTGGTGAAATATATAAATATTAAATAAAATCAAACTCGTGACATAAAAACAAAAAAGCAATAATGACAAAAATGGAATCTCTATTACATGTATCCTCGATAAAATTCGTCTATCTAATTAATAATATAAAAATAAAGAATAATTGTCAAATTATTATTGTCTAATATTTTTGCTTACATTTGCATCAGTCTATAAAAAATATATCAGAGATAAATAAGAGGAAATGGCTGATGGTAAATGCATCTTTCATAATTTTGATAATAATTAATTTCCAATAGTTATTTTAATTTCATGACTGCAATCATCTTTTTATCACTGCTTGTTCTCATCCTTGGTCAGCAGCAATGCCCAACAGGACAAACATATGTCTACGCCAATACCCCAGCTATCGCTGCTGGAGCTATTGATACTTGTCAGCCATGTCAGGCAAACTGTTTGAGTTGCATGCAAAACTAAGGATTATCAAGTGATTGCGGAGCGGAAGTTCCATTCAGCCAGTGCGGAACAAATGGGATCATTTGTACCCAATGTGCTCCGAACTACGTCGCTGCTATAAATTCTAACTGCTATTATTGCCCTCCTACAACCTCAACTGTAGCTCTCAGCTCTTCAGTTAACAGTAGTGGACTTATTACTGGTCTGATTGTGTGGATTGTGTTAACCGGTGCTCTCGCTGGTAAATTATAATTAATTTAGCTGTTTTCATTACTTTATATGTTCGCAACAGATCAGCAAAGCGAGAGAATGATCAAAGACTTCTATACTCAGATAACAGAGTTTCATCAGTTCATCAATGATTCAAATTAAAGCCATAAAATCCAATACATTTTGAAATAAGATATCTATAACTATTTGCTATTAATTGCAATGCTATAATTAAATTATATAAATGAAAGAACTTCTGCTGTAAACTCGTCAATTTGTTGATTAAAACGGGGAACATCTCAATTTTCAATGAAAGAGATCTTAATTGTAAAGGGATCTTTGAAAACAAAAGAAAATATAAGAAGAATAATTTTAATTTCTCTTTTCGCCAATGAATGAGATATGAAGAAACAATAAAAGAAATGAACAGCCAATCATAGTTGTATTTAATTGTAAGTTCGATTATTTCATTTAAAGCATCAAAAAATCATTTAATTTGTTTCAAAACATTTGTCTATCATAAATTTTAATTTTAGAACATTGTTACAAATGGATTGATTCTTCACAACTATATTTTTTACATTCTCAATGCCTTTATTTCAAAATATAATAAAGTGCTCATTTTTGTTTGAATTATAGCTAATATTTTAATTGACATCAATTCGTTGGAAAGGTTAAAGTGCCTGTATATCTCATTCTATTTGAATAATTAATTGTTCTCAATCTCGAAATATTTTCTTTTATATTTTTATTGTTAAATTAATTTTTTATCAACCATTACAAAAAATAAATCAATGAATATCTCTCTATGATTTTAATTAAAATTCCAAAATAATAATTATAAATTTAAACTAAATGTTGACAGTAGACTCAACTTATAACAGAAAAAAGAATATTTAATCTTTCAAAGATTCATCAAGTAATGATAACAAAATAAGTGATGCTCAATGTTAATTCATCAATCAAGATAGATCACAGTTTAAATATTTCTCTTGTTCTCGAATACAATTATTCCAACATTATATACGTGCCTGTCGGAAGGAAATGCAGAATTTCCGTGCCATCGATCTAATAAATCTGATTTTGTCATGTATGTTAGACTTCCAATTACCCATGGATCCTCGAAGTAAATATAATCGTTGTCATAACCAATTGCAACTACATAGTGACCATCCTCAAAGTCGCTTGGATAAGGTAGAGAATCGTCATCCCTCCAAGCTTGCAGCAAAAGAATAACTGGTCGACCATCACTTAGATAGTCTTGCAGAGTGAGTAAACCCATTTCTTCATGCATTTCTCCCTTAAATCCGAGTTGTTATATAGCGGCTAGTAAATAAACTGGATCAGTGCCTATCTATTAATCAGTCTTGGCTAATTTAGCGAGCTCTATTTATCTTTTATCAAAGCCATAGTAATTGAGTACTGCTGTAAGGCTTGAAGGCCCGCAAGTATAATCAGTAGCCTGGAAGACATCAGGTACATTCATCACTCGAATAAGTTTGGATTTGCCTATGATTTGGTATTATTTGTTTGTTTTAGTAACAATTGCATTATCAAATTCACCTGCGGACTGCTTAGTTTTACTCAAAGGCAGATATTGGAGCCGATACTGATTTGCGAGAACAGTCAATAATGACAATATTGTTATGATGACTTTCATTGTATATTTATTATTATTATTAGCTTTTAATCTTATAAATCAAGATCATTTTTAAGCGTTTCATTCTTAGTGACCAGTTTGAAGATGAAATATAATATAGAATGTGGCTATCTATCATTAAGTTATACTTTAGCGACGCTTATAACTCCAAGGTTATATCTTTTCGCTATCTTCTACAAAAACAGTAGTTTTTGACTTCTATTTTCCTTTGATCTTGCTCTTCCGATTTGACCATTTTAGATTAGACTTACTTAAATAATCTTGAAAGATAGATGAACTTTGAATCTTTTTACATGAAGTATTTGATTTAGTTCTAATTGTCATTGTCATGGCTTTACAAGTTCCTGATCTATGTCAGATTAGACTTACACTATTTTTAGTGTTTCTTGCGTAAACAGATTATTTTAAGAATATTTCTTCAGATTTTTATCTTTTTTTACTATTGATCTACTGTTATTTTAAGATTTTAGGAACATTGATGATCGTATTCGATATTTGTCTTCTTTCTTATCACTTATTATAAAATGCGAGTTATCCATTTTTTTGTTCTTTTATCCTTAGAGATTAACTTAAAATGGTCTTAATTTGTCTTAGACTTTTTCAGAAAGTTAACAATATTTGATTTTGTTAATTTTATGACTTCTATGATTAATTTTTTCCAAACTACCGAGCAAATTTGAGTATAAAGGTTATAAAAATGAGTGATTGGTATCGAATGTTCTTTCTTTTCGATTTGAAAAGTAAGCATGGTTAATATCATTCTTTTTTAGCATATTAATTCAATATTAAATTGATAAATAATAAAAGTCATAAAAAAATCTATTTAACTTTAACTTTGGATAAATAATTCAATATTCATATATTAAACTTACTCAAACCTTACCCTCAATTTTTCTGCCATTTAACATTAAGTTACAGAAGAATTTCTCTTTGATAGGCTCTTGACATTATCTAAGACTTTACCTTCGAGTAGCTGTATACTTTTTTTTAGAGTTTAATTTTCGAGATTTTAAGAAAACTTATTTATGGTGGATCGAAATCTATTTATTTTAAGTTGAGAACATATCTTTGATATCGTTTATATTAGTAAATGTTGATCTCAGGTGATCCCTAGATTAATGAAGTTATTATTACTCTCTTTTACATTTGCTATTAGCCGTAGAATGTTCCTTGGATAAAGAAGAAACTATAGTGTTCGTAGTTCTCGAATGGTCTCTGCTGCATAGACTTTTTTTGAAATAAAATCTTTAAGGGTCAATTGTCTCATATTTTTTCATAACTTTCGATTTGCTATCTTTTTTCATTTCCAAAAATAGAATTTTTTTATGTCTTTTGCTTTCAACTAAATTATGGCTGGTTAAATATGTTTCTTAATTGTTTTGTTCATCATGATTTTCGCTTGTCTCGATTGGTAGAGTTGAAATTCTTTTTCCAGAGAAAGGAGAAAAAGATTAAAAGCTTTCTTAATTAACCATTCTTTTCACTTAATTTTTATAATCATGCTAATTGCTTATATTAGCTGTTTTTATCCTTTCCCGATTCAAAAAATTTAATTTTTTATTTTGGAAGGGCATTGCAGTTAATGTATTCTTATTCAGAGTCATTTTCTTCTTTTCAATAATGAAACTATTGTACATCGTTTACCTAAATTCATTCTAGAAAAGAGATTTCCTCATTTATTTAGAGATACATGTATTTTATTTCTGCCCTTTTTATTTTTATAAGATTTTGTGGTTTTACTTTGCCTATCCCAATATGTATTGAAGCAATTCATTACTGATTTTTAGTGATTCACAATTTGTTTTGTGACGTTAGATCAAGCTCTTCTATTTTTGGGCAGATTTAAAATTTATAAAACTTTTACTATATTTTTTTTGATTGTAATCTCTTCTTAGTTCGATCATATTTGTCCTCGGGATAGAAAAACAGCTCTCTTAACCAAAATCTATCTTTTATATATGACAAATTGAAGAGGCTCTTTGGTGGGCCTGTCGAAGTGGAGTTTTCTGCAACTGATAGTTGCTCTTTATATTCATTATATCTATTAAACTCTACAACTTTATTCATAAATAAAAAATATTTGAGGAATATCTTGCTAATCATAGATAATTTTTTAAAAAAAATTAAAGCCACTAAACTAGTTCTTTATATTCTATAAAATAATCTCAGGTGGGTATGCATGCAATAACCTTCTAAAAGAATAAAAATAAGTAGGCCCAATAGAAGGTTATAATTATCCTTAATTAATTAAATAAAATTAGTTTAACATTGTAAAACCCTTTTATTATTTTACTTTTCAAAGGAAAATATCTTCTAAAATTATTATCTGCATTTTGTATTAATCATTATTCATCAAATAATGTTTCTAATAAATGTTAGAGATACTCTAAATTTAATTATTCACATCCTTGAAAGTTACTATGTTAGCATTTTATAATACGTTAAAGTTAAATAATTAAACATATTTAAATCAAAACACTCAATCATGAATTAAAGAGGATTCATCAATAATAACTACTCTCGCCATAATTAACCTTACCATCTTTCAAACTCGTTTCAGCAAAACGAAATTAGTCCCACTTTTCATCAAGATGTCATTAGATCAAATCAAAAAATATCATTTGATCTCGAAGAACAATTTTCTTTTGATGAGCCGACCTGCAAACAAAGGGAAAAGTATTTATCAGTAAACTTTACTGATTTTGACATTAAAGGAACCTAAAGCACTTTGTCTAAATAATTAATTTAGTAAAATCATTTTCTAAGAGATGAACTTTTTAAAAGTAGGCAAATCATCTTGCAACTTGAATCAGAAGTGACTCTCTATCAAGAAAAGCTTAGACAGTTGGAATAATAATAACTTCAGGAGATTAAAGATGATAAAAACAAAATTATTAACTTTCAAATTGAATTAAAAAAAGTGTTTTTATTACATAAAGAAATGGAGAATGAATTGAATTAACTCAAGCAAATGCTACGAATAAATAAAATTAATTTTCATAAAGACCCTCCATCATTGTTAAAAAATAAAAGAAAAAAGCATTCCAAAAGTGTATAGCATTACCCAATCAAATAAACTAAGATTAATGAAAATTGGCACTAATTTTCAGCATATCAACAGAATACCATTAAAGATAATTAGCATCTAAACAAATTTTAAGAATTATTGCAAAGTATAAAAGCCATGCACTTCAAAATAACCGGAATTGAAGTATAATCCTTGAAATAATTATGGCGATGGCTAAAGAATATTGGATATATCTATAGTTGCCTTCGAAAATGGAAGAACAAAATTGGATAAATATTTTACTCACAGATACACGCATCAAAGATGAAGTAATTGATTAATTAAATCATTAATTTAATCGATTGATAGGACTTGATTTTTTTCAAAAGTGATACTAACTTATTCTTAAATTTTGGTTAATCAGAAATTATAACTACTTCATTCGAATATTAAATTAATTTTATTATGCGTAGCAAGGACAAATTTAGTAATAATCCCGAGATTGATATATCCTTCACAAAACATAATAAAGATATGAGCCGGCAAGAATCTCGTCTTAACATAGAAATAATTCGAGTGCATACTATATAAAAACATAGAGCTTTGAATGTCGTATGGTCCATGAATCAGCAATAACTGTGTACCTATTTTACCAACTATGAGTTATTCCCTCAAGATTATATGAGTATTTAATAATTATTAGAGAGCAGTAAGCTTAAGCTAATCAAGAGTGATGGAAAAATCTACTTTGGAGAAGTGAATCGTAAGCGAAGAGAAGGTAAAGGAATTTATCTTCAAAATGACGGAAAAATATACGAAGGTTAATTTTATAACAATTAGAAAAGCAATCGTGGCATTGAAATATATTCCAATGGTAATCTTTATATCGGAGAATTCCTTAATAATAAAAAGCATAACTTTGGTATCTTCTATTGGTTTAACCTTTCAAGCAGAAACCCCAAATCAGATGATTTTGTGGAGTATTATGAAGGATAGTGGTGGGGCGGATTGCCTGATGGAAAAGGTCTCCATCAAAAAATCAATGGAGATATGTTTACTGGAGGCTTTAAAAATGGACTCAAGCATGGCGAAGGAGTTTAATATTATGGAAATGGTGACTACTATAAAGGAGAATTTGTTAATGGTATGCCATAAGGATATGGCGAATATTTATGGGCAGAAGGAAGCTCATACAGAGGTGATTTTAAACAGGGCCAGAGAAATGGATATGGACTTTGGTAAGCCAGTAAAAATCGTATATAGTGCTACAAAGGGCATTTTTCAAATGATAAAAAGACAGGATATGGGGTTTATCAATGGGATAACGGGTGGATATATAAAGGCAATTTCGATAATGATTATCGAAATGGATTCGGTGAACTTTACAATACTGAGGGATCATTGATATTTAAAGGATTTTGGGAAAACGGCAATCAAACTGATAAGTAAGTTTTAAGCCAATAAAAATAGTTAAATTTTAAAAGTTCTATCTATTCTCGTTCAGAATCATTAAAAAAAGGTCAAAATATTAATAAACTTGATCAACTTGGAAGCAAAGTAAAATCTTCTTCAAGCATTCCTATTAATAGAAAGGAAATAGGAGAGTACGCCACACTTTCAAATTTTGGAGAAATGAATTTATGTAAAAGGCCTGAAAGGCAGTCAAATATTTTAAATCAAAATCCTAAATCATTTTCTGGAATAAAGGATTTGAGATATAAATAAAATGGGTTCATTGGCACTTCCATAAACAGACCATTATTCGGTTCATCTCAGTTGGTGAATTCTCAACAATTTAAGAGAAAATTTTTATCTGCAAAAAAATATTGATCTTTCATCATCTAATATGTTGCAAAGGCTTCTTTCTTATTTCATATCTATTAAATAAAAGTGATTTTATTTCTTTGAAAAATATAAGAAGTATTAATCAGTATTTATTATTTACTTACTCTATAAAAACTAGCATAAGGATTATATTGAAATTGAAAGTGATAAGATATTAGTTCAGATATTTACTCACTTTGTTTTGGAGTATTCGCCTAATACGGCCGTATTATCATTCTCTACTTAGGAACGATAAAGATTGAAGCTTTTATATCTAAATTAGATATGATAAACTACTATTATCGCTTTTAGCTCAAATATTTTATTATCTTAGACTATTTACTAGCTAAAATTAATATATTTAAAAGATATATCTCGCTTTTAATGCACTTAATATCATCGATATTTTTAATAGTTAATTTTTAAAAAATAAGTCTTTAATTTTAAAGTAGAGTTATGAGGACACTATTATACTTTGCGCTTGTTCAACAAATTTTGGCGTATTTTATTTTTATATTTGATACTATTATGAAAACTTTCAAATGGTTATACCTTCCTCAATCAGACTGAAACTATTGGTAGCTTAACTATTATTAGAAAATAAACAAGAAACTGATATTTTTAAATCGTCTAAGATATCATTTTTAATAACAATAATTTATTCAGAATATATTTAATCGTGCTTTAGAATCAATGTATTACTATCACTGAACTCTGTAAAATTGGTAGGCATATTATTGGATTTTTTGACATCTGAATCCATCGTATATGCTTCCATCCACATAGTCAGTTATCTCAGCAACATTTCCATAGAGGTCAGAACACACCCATTCATAATGGTGAGGATCGATTCTAAAATTGGTTCTCCAATACTTACCTCCCATGTTGGCGTGCTGCACAATCTCAAAATGGTTAATAATCCCTTTCTCAATCCATTATTTAAAGCCTTACTTTCCAATATGTTTTCTTTTGTTCCACGACTAAGAATTACACATCATCTGACTTTGTTGCATCTGTTGAAATGTATAAATATTTAATATATTCGCAAACTTTCAAATTGTTAATAAATATTTATAAATAATTATTCTCAAACTAAGGTTAAACAATTAATATTGAAGGCAACTTACTGACTATAATGCAATTAATTAATTTCATTATTAGAGATAGCAAGTGCAAATTTATATTCATATTCCAGTTTAAATTCACAGTTCCGATTTGGTTAGTATCAATCTTCATATCAATGGAATAAGTAGTAGAGTTGATGTCGGAAGAAGAAGATGAAGACGTAAAAGTTCGAACCCCGAGTAATATTTCTGTCTAATGGAAATAAATGCTTTTAAAAGAACAAGTTCTCAAAGCAATAAATTAATACGGATATTAAAGACCCAGTTAAGTACAGATGAAGGGTCTTCCATAAGCCTTAAATGGCAAAGATTTAATTTGTCAGGCTAAGTCCGGTACAGGCAAAACTGCAGTGTTTGTCATTTCAATACTAACTATGATTTCTGTTGAATCGAGTGGAAATAACTTAGGATTTTATACTCCTCATCAGTGTATAGTTTTAGCGCATACCAGGGAGCTTGCTCATCAAATATTTAAATAATTTCTTCGTTTCTCGAGATATATAACAACTCCACCTCTTAGAATAGGCTGCTATATCGGAGGTATTAAACTTGACGACAATCTAAAGGAAATCAAAAACAAAGATACTACTCCCCACATAATTGTAGGAACTCCAGGAAGATTATGCGAGCTTGTGTACAAAGGACACATCCTTACAGCCAATTTAAAGTATATTATCATTGATGAATGTGATAATATCATCAGCAATTACAGTATGCGAACTGAATTTTAAAGAATTTTACACCTATCTCCAAAGGAAAAGCAAATCATGATGTTTAGTGCCACTTTACATGAAGAGACAAAAAAAATCTGCGCTGAATATATGAATAAGCCAAGCGTCGTTTGCGTAGATTAGGGTAAATTGACTCTTCGGGGAGTACATCAATTCTTCACCAGGATTGAAGAAGCAAAGAAATTTGAAAAGCTCATGCATTTGCTGGATACAATATCCTTCAATCAGGTCATTATATTTGCTAACAGAATCGAGAGAGTCAAAAAAATTTGTTATATGCTGAAGCTAAAGTTTTTTAATCCCATATGCATTCACTCTGAACTTAAACAATAGGAGAGAATTAAAAATTATGATTTATTCAAAGAAGGTGGCTCCAAATTATTGGTAGCAACAGATCTATTTGGGCGTGGTATTGATGTGTAGAGTGTCAACTTTGTGATAAACTATGATTTTCCTTATGATAGGCACACGTATCTGCATCGAGCTGGAAGAGCGGGCCGATTCAATACAAAAGCTTTGGTGATAAATTTTATTAAAACAAAACTGGTGATAGAAGAATAAAATAGAGAAATTGAAGATAATCAATTCAATGGAGATGATCTTTTGCTTGAATAAGTGCAGGATGGATTCTAGATCAAAATATAGTAGCTCCCGCCCTTCCTCAATACTAATCTGTACATGTGATCTTGTGTTGCCTTCTTAATTATAACTTCATAAAATAAATAAACGTAAATATTAAGGAATGATCAACTAATAAATAAAAATCCACAACTAAATTTAATGAATTGTTGTCTAAGTAAGAAAGGCATGAAATCATATCCATTTAAAGACAATAAATGAATACCAACTTTATAGATGTAAAATTTGGCTAAAAATATCATTCTTCGATATCAAAAGATTAAAGAATTTGCCTTATTAACTCTTTATTTTATAAAATAGCCCTTACTTCTTCATTTTTTAACCGATATCCATTGAAGAGCTCATTTTTTGGTTACGGCTGCTGCACACATTATTCATTTTATTTGGCAGTCTAAACTTAAATTGATAAACTAATTTGAGCCTAGTCTTGTTTTTGAATGTTCTCATACTTTGATTTGGCGCTTTCATACTTATCAAAATACAACCTAGGCTCATTATAAGGAGTAGAGTGAAGAAGGGCTCTTCTCAAGTCAGTTCGTTTATATTTATAGTTGCAATGAAAGACTGATTCCTCTTGCTCCTATCGATCCTGAAGCAGGCTTTCTCTTTGATAAAATCGAAATCCATTATCATTCAATAGTCGCATGGCTTCCACCATTTGATTATGAAACTTGAAATATAAGAAAAATCGGCGCTTCGAGTTGATGAAGTAAGTATAAAAGTGAGGAGGAATCACCTTTAATTCATTTTTAGATTAGAGGATGAGGCAGTTAAGGGTGTTGATTGGCGCTTGCGGCATATCAAATTATTAATTTAATTAGGAATAATAAAATAAGTTTATGTATTTAAATCATCGATTTAATCGCCGCCAATTTCTGTATTAATTATATACTCAAGCAATTTCATTTTAAGATAAGAATGCTGACAGCATTAAAATTCTAAGAAATTACTCATAGTTAGCTTGGCTCATTTGAATATCTTCTGCTGATATAATTGTAAAAAATGGATATATAGATGGAAAACATCGAGATAAACATTAATTTTTAAATTAAAATTCTCTTCCGATTGTTCGACTGGATTTTGTGCTACATAATATAAGTTAACTTTTGTCAAGTTTTATAGTTAATATTATATATATTAAAATTCTATGGATAACAAAAAAGATAATCAGATAAGGTTGTCAAGGATGTCATTGATGATTACTCTTAACAAATTGGTATAAATTAAGAAATATTGTGACTTAACTATGCTGTCTATATCTATTAGTTTTATTAATCTCAATAATAAAGAGAAATGCCATCATGATACATTTTGCACTCTTTTCTCAATTGTTATAGCTTTTATAACTTTACTCTTGGTGGCTTTGCTCATTCTCCTTCCGAATGAACCTGTTTACAGGTCATCGATGAAAGCAAGAAAATACAAATAAAAGTTTTCGAATTTGGTGATCATTGAGTTCGAGCGGATTAAGTCTTTTTCCAAATATCGGGCCTGCCTCACAATTTCTCTTCTAAGCTATTCTTGGGCTGAGCTTATGTCTTCAATCGAGTATCTTTAGTAAATTGTTTTGAATGATGGAAAATCTTATAAAATTTTTGTTAAATTATTTTAAAATCCATCGTTTCCTTTGATCCCGAAGAGAAGATTTAAAATTTTCTTGCTGTAGCAGTGTTAAGAAGTAAAGGCAGTCCACAGTTTAAATCCCAGTTTTTTATGTTATCCTTAGTATTTATTTTTCTTTATATGAATAGTTTTTCTGATGAGATTGATTAAATTCTTTTGAAAATTATGAAAAATTGATTTTTCAGGTTTCTCAATTTTTTAAAGTTATTTTGTAGGCTAAGATGCCAAAGGAAAAATTTTTGAATCGCAATTATAACATCTTTTTAGATTCATAGATTAACATTATGGGAAAAAATCAAGGCTGAGGTACTGTTAAATTTAATAAAACTCAGAAGAGAATATTTTTGGGCAGATTGGAGACTCTTGAGGAGATCTGCTGTTAATTTGGATCATTTAGGCTTCAGAATTATACATTGTATGAATTGTTTAATGGACAATCGAATATTATTATACATTTAATATTTTTCTCATCCATTTCCTGCCTCATATATTGATGAACAATTTTTTTTTGTTTTAGTGAGTTTTACAGATCTTAGAAATAGGGCAATTGGCAAAAATTTAATTTTAATTCTTGTAAAAATTTTGCCGCAGATGATGTTTAAATACAAGATTCGAAATAACAATTAATTTTTCCAATGGAATGCATCAAGCATACACTTTTAGCCAGCTGAAAATAATTTCTCCTTTTTTTAACAATATTTGAACAAGTTTCATAAAATTGATAAGTTAAACAAAAATGTCAAATCGGCAACTTAATAAGCGAGATTTTTTATTTTGTTTTAATGCCCATTTAAAATCTTTGTCGTAGCCACTGAAACTCTATGCAATAACTCATAATTATTCCATATATCAAATAATAATTTTATAAACCCTGATTCGTTGTAGTGGTTATTACAAAAATGAGAAACAGTTATTAAAATGTTTAATTTAACAAGAAACACCATTTTAAATGGAATTTTACCTCAATCACTGTTTTTGATGTACTGTATTGGTGAGATGATGTTTATGGAGACCAAGTTTCCAAAAATACAATCTTTCATTAAACTTGTTGATGCTGATGATTTGGACTTTAACATAAATTCGAAAAACAATTCAAATTTTACCGTTAATTTTTCAAACTTAACTGCTATAAATTTCATGGCGAAAACAGCAACAGTAAGTTTTACTGACTCTAAAGGTTCGGTCAGGCTTCAAAGAGTCAAATTTTAACAACCTGTCGATCTCAAAGGACAGGCAGGTCTGACAATAATTTCCTCCTTTTCCTTATATTCCAGTATTATGAAATTATTATAGAAATGTAAATAAAAATCTTTTATAACAATGGCCAACATATAAAAGTAAAAACAATCATAAAATAATTAGCCTGTGCAAGGTTCATTTTAAAATTTCCAATTTCAGCTATCAGATTTTTAATGATCGATAATTTTTTAATTTAAGCATGTATCGATTAACTTAATCGATATTAAAATAAAGAATATCAATAATAAAATATTCAATAAAAATATTCTTACTAAAAGGAGAATTTAAATGATAAATAAATGTATTAGACACTAAATGTATAAAAACAAATGTTCATAAGACCAGTAAATTAGTTATTATATTGAACAAAAATCGATCTTTTTGGAAAAAAAAAATCACTAGACTGTTTAATAGTTTAGGAAATATTTTTGTCAATTCCTCGGGATAACTGCAAATAAAATGATTCCTGCTTATCGAAATATGTAACAATATAGGCAATTTTGTTTGGTTGCAATCATGAATAGGCTCTGCATCTGTTATTATATTTAATATACGACAATCATAATAAATAATTCTTGGAAATGAGATCAGATGAAATATAGTCTTGTCCAGAGGCAATCAGGAACCTCATTTTATTCTAGTACTTATGCTCCAAAGCGACAACATTTCTTGGCATATTGTAAAATAGCTGGCACTTTGATCGATCCAGTCCAATTCACATAATTAAAACATTGACTGAAGGTAAGTTACTGAAGCATTCCCTCCTACAGCTCGGAAGTATTATAGATTACTTTATAATGATTTGGCACACTTGTACCACGATTCGACTGTTGGCTCACAATATAGAAATCATAGTTTGGCGAAACAAGGCCTTCATTTATAAGAGTACCAGCTTTCACATTTTAGGAATTATAGAAAAACCTTTCACTGGTCTTTACATTAACCATAATTAAACTAAGTGCAATATTGCAATTTTCATCAGCCAATCTTATCTTCTGATTGTAAGGTTTCACAAAAAAGTTATGGTAAAGAGATATCTGATCGCCCGTGCAGCTATTCATAAATATAATGACTTCAGCAGGACATTTCGTATTGCGGGTCATGTATGAATTGGTTGCGAGCATTAAAAGATCCACCATTTTCTCATATTTGATTTAATTTCCCTCGTAAATTATGGTTGAAGAAAACACAGAACTAAATGTCGAGTTAATTGTAGCACAAATACTAAGAACATAACTTTTTCCAAGTTTGGCTTGATCGAAGCCCACAATCATAGTATTTTTAATCTCACAAGTTGGTTTCGGAACCCAGAGGATATTGCCGCGTTTGGCCGCGATTTGAATAAGAATTTTGGTAACAATAGATTGCACATTTTTTTTACGCAAAGTGCTTTCAATTACAAGGAAGTACTATACAGCAAATATTACTGGCATTTTATATAGCTGATGACATCTACGCCTAAATTGCCTGTATAGAAGGACGGAGGGGTATTTCATGCTTTTGTATTTTCAGTTGCAGGGACAAGTTTGCCGAGGTTTTTTAGAATGTTTCAGTTAAAACTGTAATATCTGTACCCTTGAAGTATATTATCGCGCAAGACACTTCATGTTTGCTTGAAAATATTGGCTTATTGAAGAGATTGAAAAATGCTTATTTCCCCTTTTCAACTTTATTTTTATTTCCAAGCTGAAGCATAGGTGTTGGTATTATTTTAGCTTTCATCCTTTACATTTAATTGTTAATGCATATTCCTAAATTTTTCAAAGTTTAAAGATCCTAAGTATCTTTAAGCTTTTTCATAAGTCCTGAAATTTCTTCCAATTTTGCAGCTGGAGGTTTAATGGTGCTCTCAGATATTTTTTTCCTCCTGATTTCATCAAAATCATCAGGAATTCCTGTCATCAACATAAGTTCAGGGATAAGTAATATTCTTTGTTAACTTTGCTTCTTTTGTTTTGTCTCAGCGACTAACAATGGTTGATGCGGGTTTGCAATGCTAATTTTGTATTTTTATTGGTAGAACGATCTAAGAGTTGTGGTGGTCTTATCGATTAGAATGCTATCTAACTCATCGAAGATGACATCGCCTATTGTATAGTACATGGTCTTGCCGTAGTTGGCCATAACCACTTTGCCAATCAAGTCTGCTTTGATATAGTTTCTGCGTTATTCTTTTTCTTTATCTCTGTGAATCTTAATGAGGTTATCAATATAATTGAGCACTGTTTAATTTCTGACTATCTTTTTGACGGAATCAACGCGCAAGAAGGGTCCTTTCTGAAGGAAAGTAAAATTAGATTTAAATCCACTGTACATCATTAAATTGTCTATTTCTTTTTTATCTTGGGAATTGAAAAATTTGCTAGTTTTTCCAATTTCAACATAATTCAGCTTCCTCATTATGTTTCGCAGACTATTATTAAGGAATGTCAGCAGCAACTTTGGATTTTACTTCACTCTATATACTTTGACCTTTTTAATTTTTATGGTATATTCACCAGATTGATATTCTTGTTCTGATTATTCAGCCTATTATATCGAGTATATATTCATTCCAGAGTGTATTGGATGATGTATTTTGTTCCCAATTTATGGCATCAGATTGTTGATAAGATAGTTTCGTAGTTTAGAGTTATCATGCGGAATTAGGGGAGTAAATTTAACACTAAATATCACAATCTGTTCGATATTTTTAATTTGAACATGATAATGGTTCGATGTGATTTCGATCGGCGCGAAAGTTGAAGTATGGGGACCGCTCCTTCTAGTAGGAAGCTCGATGATCTCATGCTGTGAAAGCGACTAAGGAGGCATCTACATTCTTAGAATTGCTGAGCCAGATCATTCCCCAATATTTATTTCATCTGGCTAGATATAAAAATGATCAGTCTAAAAGTTTAAAGTGGATGGAGGTGGAAGTTGTTTTGATTATCCTTTACCTCATCAAAATGATAAACCCATTTTCTAGCACATTTTTTATCTTGACCCTACTTTTCCTTTGGAATAATCTTCTCTCCAAATTGTTGATCCGTTTTGCTAACTATAACTATAATTTTGTAGATGATCTCACCTTGATAGAATGCGATGAATATTTAAAATTAATTATAAATTCGCGCGATAATAGTTTAAATGAGTAAGGAAAGTAGAAACAACAAGCAACACTAAGGCAGCAATTCAAAAGCTTCTAATCCCCAAGAAATATTAGAATGCGATGAAGATCATTCGTTTCATCAAGATTACCCAGACGGAGAGGAGAACGAAGAACAACGCAACCTCGACTTGCTCAACATTATTGCCGAGCAAGCCAATTAGTCTCTAGATGGGTAAAGACTCACCTGGTATGCCCTGTACTCCCTCAAACGCAAAGAAATGGAATTAAACTAAAAAATGAATGAAGAGATTGAAAAGCTCAAAGACAAGTATGAAATGCTACGCCAACCCATTTATGAGCAAATATCTTCTGCGGCATTGGGATGCAAATTAAAACCTGAAGTTTATAAATCACCAGATATTGTTTGTTAAGCTGATCCTCGAAAAGTTGCACCGATAAAACTAACAAATTTTTGGGGTACCGTCCTTCAAAAATCTGGTTTAATAGTTGAATAAGTTGATTTTCTTTGCTTCAGCAATCTTTCTCAATTCAAAAGCGAAATTGTGGACATTAGTACTGGTCACATCCGGCTGAGTTTTAAATTCAATCCCATCACTGACTATTTCTTTAACCAGGAGTTAGTATTAGAAATAAAAACTGGAAGTGAAGGGCTTGAAAGAGTGACAAGGGATATACTGCTCTATAAAGGAGAGCGGGTTGAAGGATCATTGTTTACACTTTTGTTTGATCCAGAGGAAGAGAAAGAGGAGGAAAGTTTGGAAGTGGCGCTGGAGATTAGCCATAACTATAACAACGCGCTTTATTTCTATTTTCGTGAAGAGCATATCTAAAAAGAGGAGGAAGAGAAAGAAGAGAAAGAGAAATAGCTACCACCCTCTAAAAAATTAAAGCATATCTGATTGTATTTATCTTTGCAGATCATCATATTCACCAAAGCAATTTAATCCGAGCTTGATTTCTTATTAAAAATACAATAAATTATAAGTTGCATCTTCAAATGAAACCCTATTATTCTCCAGATAACAGTGCCTAAAAGAAGAAGATCAAGATCAGTCTAAAATCTAACCAACCACAAAACTTCTCGCCCGACATTGAGAAAGATGTATTTAAGATGGCTATAAATCGTTCTTACATAAAATCCATGGCAGGAAGTGAACCCCTCCTTGAGCCTGAAGAACTTATTTCCAACGTTGCCAATTATGCTCTCACTTTACTTCCGAAGATCGACGTTCGTAAATAACTTCAATAGTATTGGTGCTTAGTTGCCGTCAACGAAGAAGTTCTCAATTTTAATGAGACCAAGAGCCTATTCTGCGGAGCCACTAGCATTACGTCGGACCATATTGACCCTAAAAATCTGAAAATATATCAATTATTTATTGGTTTAGGTTCTCGCTAGTTCAGATTTACTTCCCTGTAGAATTATAAAAACAGATTTACTGTAAATGTAGATGCAGTAGAAGTTATTTATGCCAGTGAAGATCAAAACAAAAATAGAATCAGGTACTTCTTTACTAAGGCAGGATCATAGTCGATCATCGATATGAAATTGATTTTTTCTTTATCAATAGCACGCTCCCTTTTGAAATCAATGAGATTTATAGTCCAGCTGATGTAGAAAAAATATGCTCCTAAATTGGTCAGCACACAAATCGCGTAATGCAGCAAGCCATAGAATAGAGCAAGGGTAAACTCTACAAATTAGACAGTAAATCCCTTCCAGATGAGGATTTCTATTACGTAAATATTGATCGAGTTAGAAACGATATGCTACTGAACAACAATTTTCTAAGTACTGTCAAACTGGAGACGTTATTCTCTTTCGTGACAATCACACTATGGCCAAAGTGCAGCGTTTCTTTACAAATTCAGAATGTGATCACATCGGTGTTGTTTTTAGAGATGAAAAGTACGGTCTCTGTATATTCGAATCAAATTCTGGAACAGGAGTATCGCTAGCTATGTGGAACCAACTGGTCAGATATAAATGGTTTTAAAGTATTGAGGGAATTTATTGGAGAAGATTGGATATGCCTAACAAATCATCAGATTTTGACTTGAAAGTCAAGTAATTTGTGAAGGTCAACCTGCATAAGGAATATGGAATTTCGCTTGGTAAATTGCTAACTTTCAAGTAGATTGTGTATTCGAATGCTGAATAGGAAAAGAATCGCACCTATTTCTGCTCCGAGCTCGTTGCCGCTCTCTATAAGTATTTAGGACTGCTGTAGCCAAACAAGCCTTCGAGTTCCTATTTGCCCAAGGACTTCACGGACAATGGCTCGATTAATATGATTAACAACTCAGCCCTAGAGAGTGAGCGTCGATTAGTCTTTAATGAAAAGGTGTTGTTGTAGAATTACAGATTTGTAAAATGATTTTGGATCATATAAATGTTTATGAAGCATCTTGAAGATAATAAATCAAGCTTTAAGAATAAATAGGAATCATTCTATGTCCATTTTTTATATTTATTCGATTAGGTCGTGCATGTCGTTTTAGTTTTACGATTAGTACTATGCTTCATGGATTGGACTGACCTTTTGCACAATCTTTTCTATCTTAGCCAAAATGTTTTTTTATTGCTTCCTTTTCAATACACGGGACTCCTCTTCAGTCAGAGAATGAGTTGCTTGTGAGGAATCCTTGGCTTTTGACATTAAAAATGGTTGTACACGTGCATAATAGTTGTTGAATAGAGACGGCTCTATCAATATTTAGGGTTCACCTTAAATTTCCATCTTTATCATTATGCTGGTAATTATTTAATTATTATAAGGCGCAAGCTCTTTATATTAGTTTAGAATCAGTTCGAAAAATGCTGATTTCAAAAGATACAGAATTCTCCTTGGAATTCATAATGGTCCAAATCTGCAAAGAAGGACTCTGCAATCGTCCTCAGTGGCTGTATGCGGTATGGTAAGCCACCAAAAAGATAATAACTAATAACTGGTATCAGGGTAAGGAAACTATTCTAGGTGATGCATTTATTAGTAGAGGAAACAAGGAAAATAACAAATTCAGCTATAGTCTATAACCAACTGAAAGCTTACTTCTGTAGTGTGGGCTTAAATATCGAGTACTCATCCCTTAATGCAGAACGAAGTGTCCTAAATGTTGAGACAGCCCAGTATTGTTACTGAGGTATATCTATACAAAAACATGAACACACCTTAAAAATAATACTTCAAAAATGATAAATAACTACTCCTTCGTTTTTTCTACCTCATCATCAGCAAGATTAAGGAAATTATTAAAAGTTGCCGCAATGCAGAGATATTACTCGATCATTTCGGGATAATACGAATCATTGAGAAAAATTATTCTTTTGAAGCTTTCACTTTGGTCGATAAGAACACTTTTAGCGCACCAAATCTTCATAAATTTAAAAGAGTTAATCCCAAAAAAGATAGCTTTGCTACGGATAAGAGTGAGTAATCTAAATTAAGCAGCTACTGTGTTGATACCATCAACTAAGGAAGGAAGAGTCCAAATTTGATGAAAAGACCTTATTTTCATTAAGTCATTGTGGAGAATCAACCTGAGAACATTAGAGTGTGCAGTGATTTGCTGGGAGCAGGGATTGATCCACTCACTTTTGACTACAGTTACTCCAAACTTATTGACCACTCTGCTGATTTATTATCCAAATAATTTAAGAAGCCTGAACATTCACAAGGCCGTTTCCCTTGCGTAATTGACAAATTTTCAAGAACAAAGGGTTCTCAGTTGACAGGGATAAAGGTAGGTAATTCAATAATTGTGCGTATCGGTAGCAATTACAGTCCTACTTTAAAAAACTATTATCTCGATATAACAACAAAATCAATCCAGTTTGTCACCCCTGAAGTCAAAATTAAGTTGGATAGCAGCAAGCAAAGAATTATTTTCCCAGCCAATTAGGAATAGGAGTATTTATTTGTGACTGAAAGTGGTAACAAGCAACTCGAAAGTAGAGTTGAACTAAGGAAGTAGATGTATAATCGATATTGCCAGTATTATAAGCATGTAATACCAAATGACTGCGTTGCTCCACTGAAACGGTAATCTATTGAAAGAATAGCTAAAAATGTCAAAGGACTGGCCAAGAAAATAGGCCACAAAGACGGATCTCCTCTGGTCAATGCTCTTATGTCTGAAGTAAATAATGATTATTACATGGCATATAAGAAATCAGTTTTGGATTATATTCTCAGAGACAAAGAGGAAATGGTTCGAACTGGAGTTAACATCATTTTCAAGCCAGTACCCGATTGGGGGAAGCCTTCCAGGAGGAAAATACCCCATCAGTTAATTACTATCAATTCAAATGAAGCCAAGCATGCTCTTGAACTTAATCATATCTTATATCCAGAGTGTCTAAACAAAATTTACGAATAAAACCAGAAACTAATGAGTTTGGAAATTTTCAAAAAAAGAAAATAGGGGGAATATCGTCCCTATAATATTCTGTATTATATTAAGAGAAACATAAATCAGTTAAATGAAGCTCACGGATACCTCTGCTAAGGATGGGTAAAGCGTGTATCGAACCTCATTGATGAGTCTATCAATCTTAAGCAGGAAAACTATCAAAAGCTAAAACGGTTTTTCAACTCTATACATATTGTAATGTCCAATAAATTAAAAGAACTGTTATATGTTACTTTAAGTAATATTTTCCAAGAGTTCAGCAAATTTGAGGGCTCCAGCTCGTCATAGTCTAAAAATTTATTAATTATCAATATGACTGAGTAGGGAGAAAGGATAGGTTTCATTGACGACATTTAAAAAGTGTTTAGATTTTAATTGTTGGATATAATTGATAAGATTATGGATGTAACTAGAAAAATATCTCGAGTTGAATATTGCCTGAAACTGAGTGCTGAAATATTTATATGGGGAATAGACTAAAAAGACACAAAACTTGCAGAAACTAAGGCCAAGATAAAACTTATTATTGAAGATAACTTTTATCGTATAATTGAATTGAGAATGAAATTAAGTAAATTATAGAGTATTTTTGCTTTCAAAGAAGAAATATTGAATTGGTGCAAATAAGAAGATTTTAGGGTTGACCAACTCAAATCTAAGTTATAAAAATTAGATAGTTACTAAGATTAGATTGGAACAATTAAATGCTACTACAAAGTAAATATGGTTGTTGTGGATTGTATTGACTTGAAAAGAAAACTTATTATTCATTTGAAATCCTTGAGAAAGATGTTGTTTGAACGAGTTGAAGAAAGCATTAAATAAAAGAACAGTTTCATTTTAGCTAAAATAAATAATAATATAACTCTTATTTGTAAAGGAGTGACATCAACAGCTCAATATGTTGAATTATCAAAGGACATTGAACAAATTAAGGTAAAATAAATGGAGTAAATTCAGTTTTAAATTGATTCCAATTTAAGAGATGTTATGCGTCTATTTGAACTAGATGGATTTTGTGCGAACTATTAACTTATGCGCTCCACTTATCTATGCCGGCTCTCCTATGAATAGCTGTTTTCTCAACTCACCAAAAATGAAAGAAGGCTAGCATAGTAGAGAGTAGAGTTAGAAAGACGTCTCAGATAAAAGATCAGTCAGTTTCAAACTCAAACATTAGCGTGGCTTAAAGAAATAAATGTCAAGATAGACACATTTGATATGAGAAAACTTTATTCCTAATACTTAATTGTTTTAGGAGATTATCAAGCTAAGGTTCAAACTAATAAGTAAACTCAAAAATAGCTCAATGCCCAAGAATAAGACCTTAAATGGGCTGCAACAACTTTTACTCACGCCACTTAATTATAAAATATTGTTGAACCAAACTACTAGCTCTGGCAATTAGTCACGGAATTTGATGCATGTATGAGATAATGGAAATATATCTAGCTAAGCAGTTTTGACATCGAAAATGGAGAAAAAAAGATGGTTAATATGGATAATAGAATTACTAGACTCATTGTTAAACTTAAAAATTTTGCTGGATTAAAAATTGTATATGATCTACAAAATGATGTCAAGGAGTTCTTAGTGCAACAAGTCTCAATCATTAAAATCTTTAGCAATTCAGGACTCAAATAACGCCACTGGAGTCTTTTCAACAAGCGATTGCCTCTTCCAGGTTATGATCTTAAAGATTTGACCTATGGCAGAATAAAATTACTCTACGAATATGAAAAAAATCTTAAAGTACTGATGTCTATTTCAAATCAAGCTGGTAAGTAATTCTAAATTGAAAATGAAAAGCAATTCATGTATGAGTATTGGGCTCAACTTAATTTTTCATTGGAACATGTTAGCGATTAAAATATTATATTTATCGGACAATCCTTCTTAGATTAGCAAATTGATGTCATTTAGCATCATCTCACCAAAACTGTTATCCTAAAAAATTCACCTTTTTCTAAGGCATTGGTGCAACTCCTCACCTAATGGTAAAATTGGTTAGTTAATGGTCGGAAAATATTGGTGGGGTTCAGAGCTTCTCAATAAAAATTCATGGTTGTTCGAAGCATCTTTAAGATGGATGAAATAAGTAAATTGCTACCTATTGAATCAACAGAATACGATTCTATTGAAAATATATGGAAATCTGTTATAAAAAAAATTCTTGAACAACCAAAGATTACATAGTTTTTCAAGAGTCAAAAGATGCCTGAAATCATCGAGTAAATCGGTAAAAAAGCTGATTTTATCAGAAACAGCTTCAATAGTTATCTAAATTTGAAAAGAATTTAGTTTAACCGATTGTATTTTCTGCCTGAAAAGACAGTATTATATCTGATTTCTCTGCTTGCAACTGATCAAACTCCAGCAGCTATTCAGCATATTTTGAAAAAATGCTTTATTGGTATTAATAACGCTACTAGAGAGGAATCGTCCACTTACTTGTTAACAAGTGTTTGTGATTCTCTCCGAGTGGCATGCTAAAATCTTCACACAAAAAAAGGAAAGTCTAAATTTTTCTAATAGTTGGTGGTTCTTGAGAGGAACATAAAAGATAGTATAAAAAAATAAATTAAAGATATTTGTTTCTTCAACAGATCAATTGATGCCATTGCCGATACCTACACCCTGACTGCTATCTTTACTTATATGTAAATTGAATTTACTAATCGTTTATAAAAAGGAAATACCATCTATGAATTGACTCGATATTTTTAAACTTTCTCATAAAAACTTATGAATAAGGTAAAAGTCAATGCTTCATTGAAGTATGAAAATCTGCTGTCTAAAAGTTTATTCTTGCAATGGCGTTGTCAATAACTAATTCACCAAGAAGTATTTGATCAAAGTCAGATTATTAAAGTTAACTATAGCAATGAAGATCTACTTGTAAGAATATATGATCAAAGTATCCTATATGAATACGAGTATGAGGGTGATGAAGTCCCAACTTTTATCCCCACATCCACTGATAGGTTTCTTTGGTAAATAGCCTATTCTATTAAACAAGACGTTATTATGGTTTGTGATCATAAGAGGTGCATACGAGAGCTCGCCCTATTTTCAGGAAAATATTTTGTCAGTGTTGACGACCCTCTACATGCTGAGGAAACTAATTTTGAATCATGTATCATGGGAGCAATTAGTACTAGTTTTTGGATCAATTTTATTGATGAAAACTTTTAATTTACAATGGAAATGCTTACAATGCTGACACAAACCTATCAATTAAAAAGAGAAAAACTCTGCGCTGGTATTAAAGTTATTTCCTTTAGAAGCACATAGCTCTCTTTAGATTCTTCGACTGCTTTGTTTATATCTTTTTCTCCTGCTAAATATAAAGCACTTCCCTAGGGATTACTGACTTGTACTCGTTCCCTTGCAATAGTTCCTCCAAATCTCTCGCAAATGAAAAGTTACTTATATCAATGTGATTTACTTCGTTATCTAAAAAATTATCTGAATATCTTATAATATGACACGATCGATTTAAACGTAAATAAAATTTGGAGTTAAGTTTAATCCCTATAAAAATATGAGTTTATAAGAGAAAAGATTCAGTAAATAATATGGAAGTATTTAAATTATGACCAACAGAATTAATTTTCACAATTATTAGATTAAGTTAGATAGGGTAGAGAGGAAGGCGACGGAAAAAGTTGGGATGGTCTGCTCTATTCTAAATAAACATAGATAAATGAAGCGCTTAAATGGAGTGAATTGATTTTTGTGGTCGGATAGCAAACCTGCAAGTCCTTTATCATTTAAAAGATACTGAAATAAAAATAGATCAATTCAATATTTAATTAAAACAGAGGGCTAAACCTCAGTTTTATAGAGGAAGGTATTTCATAGTTAAGCTACATCAAATATCTATAAAAAAGCAAAGAAAGAGTCTTAAAATAGGGTCAATAAATATACATATACATCGATACTGAAATTACTCCCACTCAAATCACAGCAGTGAAAACCTTTCAACACAATCATAACCTTTCTCCTGAATACAAAAAAC
>Ga0302188_10000672_pt1 | contig 28241 bp, 25 predicted proteins | sample II_Bog_E2_1_FD_198783 | JGI IMG/M metagenome (GOLD analysis project Ga0302188, IMG submission 198783) | Peat permafrost microbial communities from Stordalen Mire near Abisko, Sweden - II_Bog_E2_1 | ecosystem: Environmental > Terrestrial > Soil > Wetlands > Peat | place: Sweden: Abisko...
GTCTTGCTTAATGATCATATGAAATCAACATCACTCTTATTTACTCTCTTAATCGAACTCCTACAACGAGCCTGAATCGGAAATTTATTCGATTTTTACTATTTTAGGGAAATGAAAAAATTGGCTGATTCTTTCCTCCTTGGTCCTCACATGAAACTCGGTTGTTAAAGGGTTATTTTCCTCTTTGCAATTAATCACCAACGGCTGATCTTTAAATTTATCAATAGTGTCTTCAATTACATGTTAGTTTTTTGTCACGTAAATTTGCTCCTTGTCTTGCTGTTTATTGATGATGTTCTTCATGATAGTCTCTAACCACATCTTTTCTGAGCTGTCTACCTTGTCAAAAATCTGGTATTCAATGTACTTCCGCACGACTGGAATCCACAATTATCCATCGAAGTCTGTTTCCAAATGAATCAATTCCTAAAATCTAGCATTTTCAATTAATTCTCTTTCTTTTAGTCGATTATAAGTATTGATTATAATCTCTTTAAATGTCTCCATCAAGTATTCATCAGTCAGCTTCTTCTCATACGGATATCTGACAGCCAACATTTCCTTAACTTTGCTAAAACTGTCATAATGCAGGTAGAGATAGGTGATTTCTTTCTTTAAATCTTTGGGAGAAGCATTTTAAGTAAACTGAATATTTTTCACCCTCATTTTCTATATGACTTTGATCATGATCAGGACATGCATCACATATATTTCATATGGACTTATTTCGATGTCCTAGTTGAGGTTCATGAAGAATCGGACGCATCTGATAAAAATATCAGCCTCTTCCTTATTCATCCAATTCATGTAGCTTCTCAAGTCAATCCAGATGCTGACACGATTGACACGATGACTGTGGTTCATCCTCCTAAACCCTAAATCTTTTTCGATTATGTGTTCAATATTTAAGCAAATTTTGTTCATTATGTTTTCCATGTAAGAAGAAAACTTCCTTTGTCTTGATCTACCTTAATAAAGATGCAGCTTCTTTCGAAGGGGCTATTAGATGTCTTTGTACTTGAGCTACGACTATGAGTTGCAAAATATTTCTGCGAGTTACATGAGGATTTCTTTATTTTTTCGTTTGCACTCCCTTTTTTTTTTTAAGGGCTATTTCGAGAGAGATAATTTTTGGTCAAATTTTAGATTGTCGTCGAATCTGGCTTCCATTGGTTTATTCAGTTATTCTAGCTGCTCTGTAATTTAATGCTCGTCACCTTTTTAGTAAATATTCTTGCCAAATGCCGGCTTCTTGGATATTAGCGATGCCATCAAATTGTTAATTGTCTTTGTGTAGTCTATGATGCAGTTCTTAGGCATATTTTGGATATAATTTTGGATGTCTTCTGAGGGATGAGCCTTCTTCCAGTTGACTATGCCCAAATAAAATTAAATTTTGAAGGTACCCCTTTTGAGATGCGGCTCAAACATATCAAAACTAAATTCTTTGTTATTGAGTTCATAAATATCCCTAATTTTCCTTTCACATTATTCATAGTTGACTTTTAAAGATAATTTCATTAATTCGACAGATCTTTGATACTGCACTTGCAGCTACGAAAGTGTCTTTTCGAGACTCTAACTAAATTCAATTGGTCCAGTTTTCAAAGATCTAAAAAGTAGAGAGTAGGAATATATGGACTAAATAGCATCTTATCCATCAAAATGTATTTGGCTGTTGTGGTCTCGCGAAGAAGACAGTTGCTTCGGGTCGATTCTGGATTTATCCTCAATGCAGATCTAATCTTAGTGCATTATTGACTATATAGATATAGATAGATAAAATATGAATTTCCGATGATTGTGATTATATATATACTGTTTGAACTCAATTGAGTAATAATTTTAGTGATGAGGCATCAATTTCTTTTTAATAAATTCTAATGATGGGCAATATGCTTAATAATCATATGAGACAAGTATCAACAAGTATCAATCGTCAGAGCTTTCTTAATCGAGCTCGACCTATGAACCTGAGTTGGACATTTCTTCGTTCTCTATTATTTTCTAGAATTGAAGAATTTGCCAGCTTCTTCCTTCTTTGCAATTCATACCTAACGGATGATCTTTAAATTTATAAATAGTTCGTTTAATTGGCTGCTATTCTTGTACCTGAATACGCTCCTTATTTTGCTGATTGAAGGCGATAACTCTCATAATATTCCTTAATTCTATCCTTTCTGAGTTGTCTACTTTTCTATGAATTAGGTATTCAATGTACCTCCGCACAATTGGACTCCACGATTCTCCACTAAAATCTGTTTCCTCATTAATAACTCTCTAAAATCTCTCATTTTCAATGGATTCTCTTTCTTTCAGTTGATTATAAATATGAATCATAATCACTTTCAATGTGCGCTTCATGTATCCATCAATCAAATTCTTAAAGTTCGGGTACCTAGCAATCAGAATCTCTTTGACTTTGATATAATTTTGGTAATGCAAGTAGAGATAGAATATTTCTCTTTTCAAATCTTTAGGAGAAGTGTTATAGGGAAGCTTGATGTCTTTATCACTCATCTTTTGGATGATTCTGATCATGATCAGGATGTATATCACATATATTTCATATTTACTTATTTCAATGCCTTAGTCTAAGTTCATGAAGAATCGAACACATCTAATAAAAATATCCTTTTCTTTTATCTCCATCCAGTCTCGGTAATTTTTCAAGTCGGTCAGGATGCGAGCACGATCGAGTTTTCTCATCCTTTTAAACCCGAAATCTTCCACGATATAACTCTCAATTTTTAAGCAGATTTTACTCATAAGACTCTGATAGTAAGAGTGGAACATTATTCGAGTCGATCTACCTTAATAACAATTTACAGTTTTTTGCGAAGAGGCTATTCGATGTCACTATATCGCAGTTCCCACAATGAGGTGCAGAATACTTCTGCGAGTTCCATGAGTATCTATTGATCTTTTGGTGTGCGTTTCTTTTTTAACGGCTAATTCTAGAGAGACGATTTTTAATCTAAATTTAGATTGGCATCATAGCTGCCTGGCATTGGTTCACTCAGTTATTCAATCAGCTTTTAATTACATTCCAAATTTGGTTGTGTTTATTTAGTGGCATACAAGCCACCTTTTTAGTAAATATTGTTGGAAGATGCCGGTATATTAGATAGTAAAGGTTCAATCAAACTATTCATTGTTTTTGCCGAGTCTTTAATACAAGCCTTAGGCATATTTTGGATATATTTATTCAGATCTTTTGAGGGATTACCTTTCTTCCAGTTGACTATGTCCAAGTAGAATTAAGTTTTAAAGGTACCTCTTTTAAGATGCGGCTCAAACATATCAAAACTAAATTCTTTGTTATTCAGTTCATAAATGTCTCTAAGTTTCCTTTTGCATTATTCAAAGTTGGCTTTTAAAGCTGATTTCATCAATTCGACAGACTTTCGATACTGCGCCTACAGCTACGAAAGCGTCTAATCGAGACTCTAACTAAATTTAATGAGTCCAGTTTTCAAAGATCGAAGAAACCGAGAGGAATAAGAAATTGACTAAATAGCGTGTTATTCATCAAAATGGATTTGACTGTCGTGGTCTCGCGAGAAAAAAAGTTGTTTGCGGTCGATTCTACACTTATCCTCTAGGCAGATGGTATCATATTACATTATTGATAATATATACGGTTATAACTCTCAATTGAGTCCATCAGTAATTGTATTTATGGATTATCTATTTCTCTTTTCTTATTCTAATGATAGGAAATGTGTTTAATAATTGTATGAGATCAGTATCAATCTTCAGAGCTTTCTTAATCGAGCTCACCCTATTCTGAGTCCGAAACTTATTCGTCCTTTATTATTTTAGGGAAATGAAGCATTTGGCTACTTCTTTCCATAGATCGTTCAATTGCCTGCTCATCTTCTGGTGCATTAATTTGCTCATTATCTTGCTGTTTGCTGACGATGGTCTTCATGATAGTCTCTAACCATATCTTTTCCGAGCTGTCTACCTGATTAAAAATTTGGAATTCCATGTACTTCCGCACGACTGGACTCCATAGTTCTCCACCGAAGTCTGTCTTTAAATGAATCAACTCCTAAAATCTCGCATCTTCGATGGATTCTCTTTCCTTCAATCGATTATAAGTGTTACTCATAATCTCTTTAAATGTCTCCATCAAGTATCCATCAGTCAACTTCTTATCATACGGATATAGAGCTGTCAGCATCTCCTTAACTTTGATAAAACTGCTATAATGCAGGTAGAGATAGATGATTTCTTTCTTTAAATTTTTAGGAAAAACGTTATAATGAAGCATTAGGTTTTTCATTTTCATTTTTTCAATGACTTTGGTGGTGATTAGTACATACATCACATATATTTCATATGGACTTATTTCAATATCCTTATTGATGTTCATAAAGAATCCAACGCATCTGATAAAGATGTCAGCCTCTTCCGTATCCATCCAGCTTCGGTAATTCTTCAAATCGGTCCAGATGCGGGCGCGCTCGGACTTTTTCATCCTTCTAAACCTGAGATCTTTTATGGTTGCTTGCTAAATATTTAAACAGACTCTATTCATGAGACTATCATAGTAAGATTGGAACATCGTTCCAGTCGATCTACCTTAATAAAAAATTACAGTTTATTGAGAAGAGGCTATTAGATGTCACAGTACCGTAGATCCGTATAAGAGTTGCAGAATACTTCAGCGAGCTACTTGAGGATCTCTTTATCTTTTTTTTTGCGTTTCTTTTTCCCAGTCTAATTCTAGAGGGGAAATTTCTGGTTAAATTTTAGTTTTTGGTCTGAACTGCCTTCCAATGGTTTACTCTGTTATTCTAGCATTTTTTAACTCTCATCTAAATCTGATTATGACTCTTTATTTTTAAACCAATCACCATTTTAGTAAATATTGTTGGAAGATGCTGGTAGATTGGAGGCAAGTGATTCAGTAAAGCTGTTCATTGCTGCTGTGTAGTCTCTGATGTAAGTCTCAGGCAGACTTTGAATATAATTTTGGAGATCTTCTTAGGGATGAGTCTTCTTCCAATTAACTATATTCAAATAGAGTTAAGTTTTGGAGGTAGCCCTTTTAAGATTGGACTTAACCACATCAAAATTAATTTCTTTGCTATCGAGTTCGTAAATGCCTATGATTTTCCTTTCACTTTATTCAAAGTTAGCTTTTAGGGTCTATTTAATCAGTTCAACAGACCGTAAATATTGCTTCTACAGCAAAGAGCGTGCCTTTTCCATACTCACACCAAATTTCATTGGTTCTGTTTTCAGAGATCGAAAAAATGGAGATCCGTAATAGATTGGTTAAATGATGTGCTTTTCATCATAGTGTATCTGACTGTCATGGCTTCGTGCGCCAAACAGCTGTGTGTGGGCCTTTCTGCACTTCTCATCATGGCAAATGGTATTGTAACTCATTCCTGATAATATTATACTGTTTAAAGTTTGAACAAATAAAGTCATAATTTTTACCTCTTTCATATTATAATGATGTACAATACAATATGATTAATAATTATTATGGAAGCAGCATTCGATCACTCATCCTTCTATTCGTTATCGAATTCGTATTATGAGCCCGAGTATGAAATTTATTCAGTCTTGACTATCTTCGGGAATTGGCTGTTTCTTACCTCTTTGTTTTTCACATTAAACAAGGTGGAAAAAGTGCTATCCTTCTCTTCTAAATTAATGATGGGCGGCTCCTTGAATTTATTAAAAGCTCGTTCAATCGCCTGATTGTTACCTTCTTCATGAATTAGTGGCTGATTGTTTCTTAATTTAATTTGCTATTTGTTGAGGGTGGCCTTCATGATTGCCTCTAACTCTATCCTTTCTGAGCTGTCTACTTTCTCATGAATTTGATACTCAATGTACTTACGCACGACTGGACTCCACAATTCTCCACTGAAGTCTATTTCCTCATTGATCGCCTTCTAAAATCTCGCATTTTCAATGGCTTCTCTTTCCTTCAGTCGATGATAAGTATTGATCATAATCTCTTTAAATGTGTAGACCAAGTATTATCCATCAGTTAGATTCTTCTCATACGGATATCTGGCCACTAACAAATCTTTAACCTTGTTATAATTGTCATAATGCACGTAGAGGTAAACCATTTCCTTTTTCAAATTTTTAGGAGAGGTGTTATAGGTAAGCTCCGTCTTTTTTTTAGCCATTTTTTATATGACTCTGATCATTATCAGGACATACAATACATATATTTCATATGAACGGATTTAGATGGTCTAGTCGAGGTTCATGAAGAATCGAACACATCTGATAAAGATATCAGCCTCTTACTTATCCATCCAACTTCGGTAGTTCTTCAAATCAGTCCAGATGCGGGCACGATCACGGGCACTCATCTTCCTAAACTCTAACTCTTTCTTAATATAATGCTCAATATTCAAGCAGACTCTATTCATTAGGCTTTCAATGTAAGATTGGAATATCTTTCGGTTAGGCCTATCTTAATAGAGATTTACAGATTATTGAGAAGAGGAGATTTGATGTCTTTATGTTTCAGTTCTGTCTATGAGTTACAAAATACATTGGCTAGCTCCATGAGTATCTCCTTATTCCTTGGTTCATGTTTCCTCTTCGATTTTGATGGTTATTTATCTAGAGCTGATTTTAGTTAAAATTTGATATGATGATCGTAGATGCCTTTCATTGGTTTAGTCAGTTATTATAGTAGTCTTTAATTATCATTATCATCTACATCTGGTTATGGTTCTTTAGTTTTAGGCTAGTCACCTCTTTAGTGAAGGTCGTTGGATTTTTTATGTTTATTGGAAAGTAATGACTCAGCAAAGCTGTTCATGTCTTTGGCATAATCATCAACATAAATTTCAGGAATATTTTGGATATATTTTTGGATGTTTTCTGAGGGATGAGCCTTCTTCCAGTTGATTAGAGTCAAATAAAACTCAGTTTTGGATGTTTCCTTTTGGAGGTGGGGCTCAAATAGATCAAAACTGAATTCTTTGTTTTCAAGTTCATAAATGTCTCTGATTCCCTTTAAGCATTATTAAAATTTGGCTTTTACAATTGATTTCATCAGTTCAATAGACCATAAATATTTTTTCTACAGCTATGAGCGTGTCTTTTCTAAACTCTAACTAAATTTTATGGGTTCTGTTTTTATGGATCTAAAAAATAGAGAGCCGTAATATATGGGTTCAATAACATGCTTTTGATCAAAATGGACCTGACTGTCATGGTTTCTGGAGTAAAATAGCTGTTTATGGTCGATTCTGCAATTATCCTCAAGACAAATTGAATCGAATTGCATTCTGGAGAGTATATATATTATTGGACTAACAGTTTAAAATCATTTTTAAATTTTTCACTACCCCGCCAAAAGGAAGAATGGACCAGCCTGCAAATCAAAAGTGGGCATGTTTGTTTTAATGTTGAATAGTGTACTCTTCATTCTTCTCTCTATCCTTTCCTTTTCTCCTTTGCTCGTTTTCATAAATTCCATGCAATTGTTCGAGCCTATACTCCAATAAAGATAATAAAAATGCTAAACAAAATTAAGCAGATGATTAGATATGATATCCATCTCCTCATCACTCAAAAAGTATGCTTATTAAAGTCAAACGTTCATCTTGTCCAATTTATTTTTTAAATTTAAATATCGATGAACATCACTCATTATTTCTTTTGCAGGTTGATACGAAGGAACTCAGCTATTTTTTTGATGAACTCGATTGTCTCACAATACTTTTCACGGGGGACGTTGGTGGTGTCCAATACGCAGATGGCCAAGTCCTTAGTCATGAAACCTTTTTCAACGGTTTCAATGATGGTGGCTTCCAACGTGTGGCAGAAATGCTCCAACTCCTTGTTATGATCAAGCTTTGCTCGGTGCAACAGTCCTCTGGTCCAAGCGTAAATGCTAGCAATAGAGTTAGTTGAGGTCTCCTTGCCTTGCTGGAACATTCTGTAATGTCTGGTGACTGTTCCATGAGCAGCTTCAGCCTCCACTGATCCATCAGGTGCAAACAGAACCGAAGTCATCAATCCCAATGATCCATATCCTAAATAGATCAATGATTACCTTGAGCGAGACAATCACTTTGAACATCTCCATCATAGTTCTTGCAAGCCCAAACAAAGCCTCCCTCGGATTTCATCATATAGGCGACCATATCATCAATGAGTCTATGCTCATACCATATCTTCTTTTCCTCGAACTACTTGCGGTAGGTAGAATTGTATATTTTTTCAAAGGCATCCTTGAATCGACCGTCGTATTTCTTTAGGATAGTATTTTTGGTTGTTAGGTAGAGAGGGTAATTCCTGGAAAGAGCAAATTTAAAACTGCTGTGAGCGAACTATTCGATACTCTCATCAGTGTTGTACATTGCTAGACCAACACCGCCTCTTCCTTCAAATTTGTAGACTTCCATCCTTTATTCAGTTCCATCATTACCCTTGAAAACAATCTCAAAGGTTCCAGGCTTGTCAACAGTGAAATCAGTGGCCTTGTATTGGTCTCCGAAAGCGTGTCTGCCAATTATGATAGGCTTCTTCCATCCAGGAACGAGCCTAGGAATGTTTTTGATGATGATTGGTTCTCTGAAGACAGTGCCGTTAAGGATGTTTCTGATGGTTCCATTGGGGCTCTTCCACATTTTTTTAAGATTGAACTCCTTGACTCTGGCCTCATCAGGAGTGATAGTGGCGCACTTAATTCCAACTTTGCATTGTTTTATGGCTTCAGCGGCCTCAAGAGTCACCTTATCATTTGTGGCATCTCTATGCTCAATACCCAAGTCGAAGTAGAGTATTTTTAAGTCAAGGAAGGGGGTGATGAGTTAATCCTTGATGGCTTTCCAAATGATTCTGGTCATCTCATCTCCGTCAAGCTCAGCAACGGGTTCAGTCACTTTGATCTTGGCAAACTCCATCCAAAGATATTATCCGATTATAGATATGTCTGTACGGAGGATAACATATCAGGAAATTAATTTTTAATTTTCTCAAAATAATAATGGACAGGAAGAGTCCTCCGAATTTATGCTATCATGTTATCCGAGCTTTCCATGGGTACTTGTCCGAACAAGTCCCTATTCTTTACGAGTTGACTCAATTGCTTTACTTTTATCTGTTGATTGATGCTAGTCGAATCTTGCTGAAGTTTATTTGAGGGTATTAAATATTTATTCTTACCAGTGAAAATAATAGTACTGTTAATAGGATGAACTTTTTATAAGAATAAGAAATATTATCGAATTTTTAACAACTAAATTAGGGAGAGGATCGACTTGGCCTATTCTAGAAGAGCGTCAACTTAATCCATTAGTGACAGTTAGCTTTTTCTGTCAATGAGATGGACGAATTTACTAACAGATCAACGTTAATAAAATTAAAATAATTTGCAAGGCCAACCTCAAAAAACTAATTGATTCCATCATAAAACGAAGAGTCCTAACGTTTTTGAGAAATGGTTGAATTTGGAGATATTTTATTATATTTAGCGTTACGAATATCAACTAAACGACATTAAAAATCTCAAAGAGACCAACCTCCCAACTAAAACGCGAGAAACATTATCCCTCTCACCAACCAATCCCGTTTCCAGATCACTCCACACTAAAGCATTACAGAATGTGGCTGTCTGTCAATAATGATTTTGGTTATGAGTGTATAATTCATTAAATAAATTAAAAGGACAAACTCACGTCCCAAACATGCTACCATAAAAAACAACTCGCAGAGAATGCTTGAGTAGTTACACTCGCAGCTTCTCCAGCTCACGACACCCGCATCAATCCATAGAAATCAAAAGCTTTCGGTTGAGAAAATCCATCTTTAATCCACATCATGGACTCGCTTAATCCTACGCCTCGAGACAGCATATCGCGGGGGTTGAAGTGCCAATCGTATAAATTGTACACTCGTCTCAACGTTGGCTACTGATTTAGTCTCCCAGATACAGTAATAAATTCTTCAGGCATCTTAACGCTGGCCATCTGGGCAATCCCTATGACCAACTACTTAAAATTTTTAAAAGCTTCACTGCTCTCGCCCGCATCTATGGTCTTTTCAAGGTAACTGCCGGGATGATTTTCACCGAGCGTAGGAAAATGAGAGTATGGATCAGTGAAGATATTTTTGACACCAGTCCTAGCGTTATGACAGCGGATCAAGAGATAAAGGGAGAGCGTGACTTCGTGGCCAGTTTTCTAATGATCATCGACAAATAGATGCAAGAGTGGGAGAAGACTACGAACATCTTTACTATCGATGATGTTTAGAGGTTATTATAATGGAGGAGTAAACTTAACCGCGGCAGTATGACTGCAGTGCATGCCAGTCGACAAGTCTTCTGCAGATAAAATTAATCTGTGGCATCTTTTGAGCCGAATTAGCTGGGCTATCATAAGAAAAAACTGGGCAGCTGCTCGGTGCAGCCTCGGGAGGAGAGTGTTGGTCTGGATACTTTTAAGTAAGATATGAGCAATAGTTTAACGATAAAAGAGTCTGAGAACAGAAAGGAGAAAATCAGCTCCACCTACGACAAGATGTTTCGAGCAATGTGCGAATCGAAAAACATGAAAAACTCAGGAGAGGAGACGAAACCACTGGAAGGGGAGGTGAGGAGAACCAAGAAGAAGTTCAATCTCACCTCCACTTCGAGTACTCTGGAACATTTCAGCGAAAGGTGGAGGTCAACTGTTGGCAAGAAGTCTAACCGAGTACAGGAGAAGAATGGCAACAGCAATGAACCCTGTATACACTCTTCTCCTCTTATCCCGTAACCGAGCATCCAAAACTAGCTTGAAGGATTATTCTCCGACGACGAGGAGTAGAGAGGGATGAAACTCGGCATTGAAGGAGACCGCGAATAGCTGTAAAAGATCGCCGAATAAATGTAGGAGGTGTTAATCTGGTGATTTTTAATATTATTACTGCCCATGCATGACTCTATCAATTAAATGGTAACTCTTCAAAACAAATGATGATTTAGAGAAGAATAGAATAGACTTACGGAAATGCATCAGCGAAATTTATATCTTGAATTATGCAATATCAAATCAACGCACTCAAATCGTTTCCTAAAATCATTGGTATTGGCAGGAACTATCAACAAAACTTTCAAGGAGTTAGCGAGAGAGAAACCCCTCTGATTTTTATGAAGCCGTGGTCATCCATTGCTTATAATCCTAAACAGATTGCATTGTCGTCCTTGAAAGCGCATCGGATTGACTTTTAGGTTGAACTTGGCGTGTACATTGGCAAGGGAGGAAGCAATATAGCTAAATCTGACGCCATGGCGCATGTTGGAGGGTACTTCATTGGTATCGATTTCTCAGATTCTGGTATTGAGCCCCATATCTAGATTGCTGGAACTAGGCAGTACAGAAAGGATTGCCTCCCAGCTTAGCCAAGCTTCAAGACAATTTTACACCTATATCCTCACTGATCGATAGGGATATCAACCCTTATGAGGTTGAACTTGAAGCAAAGGTACTTTCAATGAGATTTAGATCAATGGAACGATGAGGCAGAAAGATTTAACCAGTAAGATGAACTATAAAATCGATGACATCATCAGCTACTGCAGTAAATTCATTAAATTCGTCGAAGGAGACCTCATTTTAACCGGCACTCCCGAAGGAGCAGGTCCAGTCAAGCATGGAGATAGATTGTAAGCCTATGGCCGTTTAAGAGGAGAGACCCTGGCTAAATTATAGTTTTAAATTAGTAATTGATCGATAAATAACTCTTGCATTATTGGGTAATTATAATATTATACTTGCTTCATATGATCGAAGCGGAGAATAAGGACAATCAGAGTTTGGAGAGCATGAGTGAAGAGGAGGATGAGTATAGAAAAGAAAACATTCGTTTCCCTTCGGCGGCCTCTTAGTTGTCTGAACTGTACAATATATACAAGTGCAATGCAGTTAAGATAAGTGAGCTCAATCGCTAATTGGCTCGTTCCTAATCCTAAATAATAGATTTGTAGCAACTTGCGAGTCAGAGCTATTCTAGCGGCATAGTAGATTTTTCTTAGGAGGAAACCGAGGCAGAAGTAGATGCTCGGTTGCTTATCTACAAGGAGCAGCGGGAGAAGAGATCAGGAGAAGAGGCGCACCTTGAGGATGTATATAAAAAATTGAAGATACTGGCGGCTGAGTAGAATTTGTTGAATAATAAGGAGATGAGCGAATTTTTGCGTTAATGGCTGGCTAACCGCAAGAAGATGATCAGTGTCAAAGCTTAAGGTCAGGATTTAGTGGTGTTAAGTAAATAATTGCAGGCAAACCAATAGAACGGGGAAAAGGATAAAAATGTCAGTTTGCACATCAGTTATAAAAAACCCAGATGGAGGAGATCGAAGGGTGAAGCTGGTGGCAGTATTCACAGAAGTCACAGTAAAGGAAGTACTAGCAGCGAAAACAGTCCGAATAAAAAAGAATAAAGTTGTTCGTATACTATTCGCGTGATGAATATCGAGAATTATATAAAAAGATTAGAGGAGGCAGGCATTCAGAACAGTCAGGAGTTGTAAGCGAAGAAGAGGGAAGAGGAGATGTACAATATGCTGATTCGGTTGATTCGGATCAGTTTAAAGAAAAAAGAGCAGCAGATGTCATCCTAAAGCTTGGAGAGGAAGAAGAGAATAGCAAGTGAGCTGGAGAAAACTAGAGGGGAGATTTATTAGATTATCATCAAGTTGACAAGGATCAACGAGGAGAAAGAGAAATGCATCCCGCCTGCGATTTGTGAGGATTGCAAAGAACTATTATAAGCTAATAAGAGATAGACTGATATATAGTCAAGGCTCGTCCAATTAATACAGGCCAATGAGTAAAACAAAAATCTTATCCCACTCCCCGACCAGCCGTTGAATATCAAGAAACAACAATAGATAGCAAATATTGAAGCGTAGATCGATTCTAATCTATTCATGTTGATTACCATCAATGAGGATAAGAAGCAGTATCTACCCCTGTAGGATCTGGAATAGAGCAGAGAGTCATTGAAGGAGAAGAAGAGATGGGCGTAAATCGATGTAAATCTCATTCAGTTGGTTAATGTTGATTATAAGAGCAAAGGAGCTGTGCTGCTGTGCGCTTATTCGAAACATCTTCAACTCTATTTTTTGTATGAAAAACCTGCCAAGATATTAGTCGTCGAGACCAAACCAGCTGCATTCTCTTTGGTAGGAAATGTCATTGACAGCATAGGGTTGGATTGCATCGATTAGATCAGTCTGTTGTAAGTAAAAGGAAATAGGCTGTACGTGGGAACGAAAGAGGGAGTGGTTCGCATTTATTAAATAATTGCCAATAGACTGCTGTTAGTCCATATCTATAGCTGTTTCCATCATTCGATAAAATCAATTGAAACATACTATCTGCCATCTGACCCTTCCATGGACTCGCTGTTCTTTATCAGCTCATAAAAAAAAGTGTTTGAATTTAGCACTCTTACTTTTTTAGTTAAACAAATTGGAGAGATACCAGAGAGGGCTACTGCTTTGATTAATAATTATCTCATCACTGATTCTGGCATCTATAACATCGCCTTCAAAGGTACCATACCACTAATTTAGATCCGCTTTAACTCGCTCGCAATTAGAGACTGACTAACTGGTATACTTCATATCGTCCGAGTAACCCTCTTAAATCAATCGCATATATCCAGGCTTAATAAAAGATATGCAAGGTGCTGACAGCCGATAAAAAAGGCAATGCATCCGTGATTTATGTTTGAGTTATCTTGAAAACCACAGTTAAATAGACAGTATTCACCATCACATCAGTATTACTCAGTCAGAAATCCGCGAATAGCTTCTGCTACTACTCGCTTATGGGGTCATTTTGATTACGAGGGGTCTATGGGATTTTGTCGAACCAGCAAATGTCCATATCGTTACGTAGGTAGGGTACCCAAGGGGCTGGAATATGACGCTAATACACTGCGTCCCAGTCCACTCCCCGAAACCATTTGTGAGTCTTCACTGAATTTCCATTCTGAGTCAGATAATCAGTACGTCATTGACCCCCAAACGATATTTGACATCCGGGTTCAATAGTTTTCTGATAAGATCCTTGGATCGCAGACTCAGAAAGGCCGGAAACTCGATAATCCCCTTTAAAATCTTTTGGTAGATGCCCAAGGGTTTCAGATCATAGAAGGGTGGGTGTCTGCTTCAAGCCAAATTTACCCTGTGAGTAGTTCATAGACTAAGATACCTAAAGCCCACCAATCTGCGCTTTTGCCGTATCCCTCCTTCGAGCCTAGAATTATCTCAGGAGCAAGATACTCCGGTGTTCCACAAAGTGTAAAGGTGCGATCGTTAACAAGTTTTTTAGCAAATCCAAAATCAGCAATTTTCATGTGTCCCTCCCTATCGATAAGAAGATTTTCTGGTTTAAGATCCCGATAGACGATGTTCTTTTCGTGCATATAGCAGATGGCCAACAGAATTTCACAGATATAGAACATCGACACGTCGTTGCTGAACCTACCATCCTTGCGCAGACGATTGAAGAGTTCACCACCTGAACAGAATTCGAAGATCATGTAGATGAATAGATCGTCTTGAAAGCTAGTTTTGAGAGAGTAGATGAAGGGGTGGTTCAGTTCACAGAGTATTTTCTTTTATAGTTTTATGTGCTACACCTGCTTCAGATTTATTATGTGGGATTTGGAGATCTGCTTCAGGGCTAACACTTATTTGCTGGAAGATACCACTTGCTTGACTCGACCGAAGGTGCCTGCCCCCAAGGTTTAGGTTACTTCGTATTTGGATATGTCGTTTGGGTAACGGTGCTGGGGAACTGTGCGTTTGCTTTTGGAGTTAGCGCGTTCAGGCTACAGCTTGAGAGGTGGGCCAACTTATTCACGTTAACGCTATTGCTGCAACTTTTCGAGTTTGTTGAGGAGGAGGTTGAATTGTTAGGTATTCATCAATTCAAAAGTTATATCAGCCTCTTCGATAAATAACCTAGAATCAAGCAAGCATTGATTAACGTTTATATAATTTTGGAAGGATTATAAGTGACGATTAAGAACTCTAAGAGTGATATTCAACTTTTACTAGATGAGCCACAATAAGAATATTAACTAATCATAGCAAATCTTATCTGATAATAGGATCATCACACAGTCGTTATCCCGACTTGTCTCTGCGGTCAATCATAATTTTAAGTTATATTCATCAGATGAGCTATCAGGTAAGAAACAGGATATTCAGACCACTGAGTCTAAGAAGGAGGAATTTCGCAAGTATTTGGAGAAAACTGGAGTCATAGACCACCTTACTCGCGCGCTGGTCGGACTGTACGAGGAGAGTGACAAACCTACCAACTCACTTGAATATCTCAAAAAGAATTTAGGCGCTCCCGTGTAAGTAGATACGGTCAAGCTAAAAGCCGAGTTTTAGAAAGTTAAGGAAGAGAACTTGCGTCTTCGTAAATAATTGGAACAGCATCGACGAGAGGTATATTCACTCTTAAATAGCTGTAAAACCTAAAGCAGGAGGACGGACAAGACTGATCACCATCTAAACTTATTCCATCGCAAGACATTGTTTATGAAATCGCAATTAATTGATTGTACAGCGTTTGAGAAGGTTAGGGGATTAGTGTTTATAAGTGCATCTATGACTAAAGATATCACAAGGCCCGTTAGATGAGCTGTTTGATCGCCAATAGTTTTGCTTATTCCCCGCCCTATGATACCAGTTCCGCTTTCACGCTACGCAAAAGTATATTTAGTTTATCATTCACCCTCTTCTCGTGTTCCAGTGCGCTATTAATCTCTTAAAGATGTTGCCTATCTTTTTACAACTTTGAAAAGATGGCTCTCCCTGTTGCCGTGAACTATTCCACTCGTCTGCTGTTATCGCTCATATTGAATTAATAAGTTCGACATTAACAGAAATCATTGCAAGAATTTTACACCAATGTCCGATCCAATCTCTATCTTCACGGCCTTGTTCTGCTTTTACAAGACGTCAATCACCTTGAGTAAAATTTACTTTGGCTGACGGTAAAACTCTGTCTATCAATAGTGGTACTCTATTTGGAAGTAGTCTGCTCACCCTCAGCAATGAACTGCAACGTTTCGACGTCGTTCAGCAAAAAGTTTTGCTTAGCCCAGCGGTACATATCATCAGCCATCTCATAAGGACTGAAATGGGACACTAAAAGTTTTTCAGTGCCGAGAACAAACTCCACGCATCCTAATCGTTAAAGGTCCTTTAGTATTGCTAGGGTATCTTACTTTGATAGCTTTTCTAAGTTATGATTTTGGTACTGGGAATAGTTGTCGAGCGATCTTCGACGAGAGGCAGGGCCCATATCTCTGAAAGTGACGTGTTAATAATGTTATGCCTAGATTAAGACGGTAATACTCGCGACAGTATGTGTGAATGAGCTCTCCCCAGTAGCCAACCTGTTTTCTCCTAGACTCCTAATGTTCCTGAAGGCTGAGTGAGAACATCGTACGTGTAGAAGGGTGGAAAATTGAGGAGAGTATCATACAGTCTTCGTTTCTCGTTGATAATGCTGTCCATGTCACCCACCAAATAAATATAATTGATAATGCTAAATAAGAAACTATCAGGCCTCTTTCTTCGGAAGTAAAATCGACGGGAGGAGAACAAACAAATTCAGTGCTTCGATTAGAACTACTTCCTTTGCCGACTACTCAGCAAGGGAGTTAATACTGAGTTGATACGCGTGCAGGCACAACTCAAGGATGGTACGGAAGATTATATTCAGGGGGACATCCTCTAGATGAAATACGATGCAAGTGGTTTATCAAAAACTCGCATGATTTTAGGTAGATAGAAGATGTCGTTTCTTCGTACTATCAACCGTGCCTCGATGATGTAGGCTCCATGTATGTCAATAATTATGCAGAATTTGCGTGCAAATATAACCTTTTATCGAGGGAAAACAGTACAACGGCATCACCATCATGAAGGAAAGCGAAGCCATAAAACTCGATTAGGACCTGGAGAAGAAACTCGAGCAGTTCTTGGCCGAGAGACAACTCAAGATGGATGGACACATCGAAGCCATCTTTTCTCAAAATTAAAAGTACGATGGGGTGGACTTACCCCTGGAGGTAAAGATTCAACTCATGGCAAATGAAATTGTTATCTTAAGCGAAGGTAAAGTTCTGGAAAAGGTGGTAATAAGTCAGGATTTTCCTAACATCGAATTCATCCGAAAATCGTTCAACTCAATACTGTTCAATTTTAACGCGAAGGAATCAATTAAGCTGAGTTTCAATAATAATGCCAATAGAGATCTGTTTGCGCTCATTGTACGCACGTGTGCTGCACAGGCAGACTCGATTAATCCAGAGCAGGAAATGGTTAAGGCAGGTTAGGAATAAGGAGAGAAGGAGATGGAAGGGGAAGAGCAAATGGGAAAGGAAAAGGAGATGGAGACGGAGAATATTGCTAATTTATAAGGAGAGGAGCATGATGCAGAGGTGAATCACTAGAATGAAATAAGTCCAAAGGAAAAGAATGAGCCCTGTATCGTTATTGCCCTTTAATAGACAAAAGTTCCCTAAAAAATAGAAGCAGATATACCAAAGTAATTATAGAGTCCAACTGTAAAGTCCAGTGCTAAAATATAAGAGAAGCAAAGCAGTACCCTACTGGTTCTAAAGTTAGACGAGCAAAACAGATAGCTAAAAACAATGAAAAGAAGATACGACGAGTTGGAGATCAACTATAAACTATAAAAAAACACTAAAATATCTTATGAAACCTAAATTGAGACATTGAAGAAGGAGTTGAGGTAGCTTAGAAAGGAGCACGAAGAAACGATGGCTGTGGCCAAGAAAGTGAAACAGCTCAGTGAAGATAACAGATTCTATAAAAACGTACAATTGTTATCATGTAGGAAATATCTATTACCAAAAAGGAACTGAAGGCAGCGCAGGAAAAAAATAGTATACTTGAGACCCAAATCACCTCAGCTGCGGCACAGCAAATAATAGAGCATGAGCAGCAGATCACTTCACTGAAAGCCTAAAGGGATCAGATGAAGTTGATGAAAGTTTAAGCCGAGAGAGTTCGATAAGCAGGGGAGACTGATTTATAGAGATTAAAGGGCTAGCTGGAAAAGACATAAAACTAGAATGCTAAACTTCGTAAAAAGGTGGAGTCTCTTATGAGTGAGCGGCACATCGTCCAGCCAGTCATGCAGCAGAAGATATCACAATCTTAAAAGCAGAGTCATGGCGATGATGCCAAAGTGAAGTAGCTCGAGATGAAGCTGAAAAACCTCTAGATGTTGTTAAGGTACAAGAGCGGGCAGGGCGAAGTGACCTCTAGTTTCCAGATGTTGGTAAACAACTTGACCGAAACAATCAGTGATAAATAATCTCAGCTGAACGAGGTCAAGAAGATAAACAAAAACCTACTGTAGCAATTGAAGGCAGCGAGACAGCACCCTAATTGATATTGCGCTTCCCTCTTCATTAGTTTTAAACACATATTATTAAAGCTTGTTGAAGTGGATAATTATAAGTATTCATGGAGAGTATCCTGGAGGTGGTTGATTCTTCCTTTAAGTATATATTCCTCGGGTTCAATCTCATTACGCTGCTGGTGGTCTATCTGCACCAGAGGGGCAAGAAAATCAAGAAGGAACATCATATATTGTTTGTTACCGCACATCCAGATGACTAGACCATGTTTTTTGGACCCACCCTCGCAGCTCTGACCAAAGACTATTTTGTGCATTTATTGTGCTTATCACAATCGAACAGCGAGAGAGAGGTAGAGTTGGAGCAAGCAGTAAAATATTTGGGAATCCATCAATACAAATGCTTAGCAAACGATAAACTCCTTGACGGCGAAAAGGAAAAATGGTGCGAGTAGACCATTGTTAACGAAGTAAAAGCTTATGTAAAGGAAAACGGAATTCGAGCAATCTTTACCTTCGATGAGTTCGGTGTGTCAGGTCATCCTAATCACAAAGCAATATACCAGGCCTTATCAGAATGCTAAAAGGAAGAGGTAAAAAAATAGGCGATAAAATAAGCAAATAAATAACCGACATAAGGCAGTTAAAACAAAAACATGGAAAATGAGGAGCCAAAACTAATGAAGATATACTACTTGTAATCGACCAATCGAATCAGAAAGTACACGGGTGTTTTAGAAATATTCATTGCGCTGCTGAGATAATTTTCATGGTTCAGACTGAACTACATCCGTGCTTGGAATTCAATGAGCATTCACAAGAGTCAATTCGTGTGGTATAGAAAACTATGGGTGTTTTTCAGCAGATATACCTACATCAACACCTACAGAATGAAGAAGGTGTGCCTCGACTGATTGTATATTGGCAATGCTCTATTATGAGAAGTATAAGCTGCTTATTGATAACGTTATTAATTAGATATTTCGAGAAGATGGGAGTTGGACAACATTGCCTGGCGTCCACACTACCGGATGATACCACGTAGAAGGGCGCGTTTTAGTATGTCTTCGGCGAAGATAACTTCGAGAAGGATGTAATGCACGAGGGGAGCATTGGCTGCAAAACCAAATAGATTTAACCCTATCTCAAAGACTGCGAGGAAAGGCTTCAAATATCCCACAAGTTATTTCAAGACCCCCTCATGAAGATCTAACCGGTGATCTTGAAATCCATTTCTGGGGATGACTACGAGATAAAATGTACTTATGAAAGACCCTACGCATTTCTGCAGGACCCCACCACTGGAAAAGGCAAGAAATACAAGATAGTTGATAGCGGTGATAGTAAAAGCTCTCATGTTGTAGTCAATGGTAACTATAAAAGGATTTAGATGAGATTCTTCAGTATTTTGGAGTGTTCCTTTGCTTTCTGGCTGAAAATCCACAACTAATCAGCGAAATTATACTGACCGAGTCGAACAGCTACGGAATACATGTTCTGCAGATGTACTGCGGCACGAAGAAATAATACGTGTTTCTTGATGATTATACTCTCTGTACGAACAAAAAACCATTGTTTTCTCAGCCAGTTAAGGGTATTTACATGTGGCCCTGTCTGCTGGAGAAGGGTTGGTTTAAACTAAAAGGAAACGTCTCCAAAAGGATCGAGAAAACATCGCCCGAAGAAGTGCTCCAAGCCTTCTTGCCATATCCTTTCAAAAGGTATCAACTAAACTCAGAAGACTTTGCCTCTAGCCGTTAGATATTAAAAACGTATCTTTATGCATTATAACCAAACAAAGGATATATGGTAACTTCGAAGAGGTAGCCCAAGCATAAGATAGGCTTGTCTGGTAAAAAGTTCTATTATCTGCTGAAGACTTTTTAATTTCAAGAAAAAATGGTGTACTATCTTAGAAACCCTTGCGGACTGTTCGATCTACGAGGGGCTTACAGATTTATACCCAATGAGCTACGAGATATCATTCGTAAAGTAACGGGTGAACTGGGCATAGCTGAAGGAAATTTCGTAATAGATGAATAAGAATTCATTGAGCAAATTGAATCATTCGATGTCATCTACTACTCCAAGAGTTCATCCATCGTCAGTTAGGAGCGAATCAGTGTGGACATCAATGAATAAATGCTAATTCAGACGGAATTTAAGAACGATGGACTCGTGAGTATGGTATTTCAACAGAGTGGGTATAGATCGCAGGATGGAGATCATTTTGCACCAATTACCTATCAAGTGATTTCTCTTTCCGACAACGCAGTAATTGGGGGAGTGAAAAATGAGGAAGGGTGCTTTGGGGTGAGGAACACGCGTAAGTGAGGATATATTCAGAGTTGCTTGACGAACCTTTGATGAAGATCAAGGCAGGAGAATATCTGATTAGAATCAAGAAGAAGCAGCAGGGCAATAGAAAGTTTATCAAGAATGAGGACGAAGAGTTTAATAAGGACAGAATTATCATCACAGCTCCGGTCAAAGTTAAGTTCGACTATAAGCGCACCTTAGTCTGTATCTCTTTCACTATTTAGTCGACGAACAATTCAAGAATTGTTTGAAAGTGTAAGGCAAGAGACGATTCAAGAAGGACTAAACCAAAAAGATAAAAGCAGATATCGACCACCGGGTCTTCTGGCTTTCCGATTTAGTCGTGGTGTATATCCTCAAAATAAATACTCACAAGGAAGAAATGAGAGTTTAAGTCAGCTTCCCCTCACTGGAAAACCTACAGTGCTTGACTCATAAACTCGGACAGTTTACAACCATTCCCTTCTCTGATGACCTGCTGATAATCTTCGAAAAGATCGACTTGACGGAGTAGACTTCTTTGGGGAAATACGTGATAGAAACCATTTGACTTTTTGTAGTAGCTATCAATCAATGACAATTGATATAATTAAACTCTTCAGCAGTAAAATATCAGACGTTTTAAACCTCCGCTCCCCAATTCTACTCTCCGTCATTTTAGAAGACAACGTCGTCCTATTCTATTTTGCCCAACTACGAGTCAATTTTATCGCAGTCCTGAAATAGCTAGACCAGAGAGAGGGAATCGACAATTTAATCGAAAATCAGCTCAAATCTATTCTACCCCAGCGGATTCTCTGAACTGAAAAAGGTCTTTTTGTTGCTGGAGATGTTTTAGGGCGGAGGGAAGAGGGGATCAACGCAAATTCTAAGTTAATCGCAAACTACCTAAAAGTGTTCTCGATCAGGGTGGGAATAATTGCTTCAAGGATCGGGCAGTTGAGCTACAAGCACGGATTCGTGTTGACCTCAATCAGCAAGGGACGATAATTTTCATCAATCATGAAATCAAGTCCCAGCAACTCAAAGTTATGCAATTTTCTACCTCTATCCAAAAGGTGATAGGCCGATCGAATGGATTATTTAGCTATTTCCTTCATCCTTGGCAGAATTTCCTACATAAAACTGATGGATCTCCCTTTGTCCTACTTCCGGGAACATTTAAATATATACCGCTATAACTATTCATAAGAGACCTTGTTGCCACTTTCGAATTTACCATAATCTTCCCCCTGTTTCTGAATGGCGTCGTTGGTCAGATGAACGTACAAATCTTTATTATTTTTCAGACTGAAAATTGAGGAAGAAGTTCTGACGTATCCATGCTAATACCAGTACCCACGAATGCTTCCTGCGAAACAAGTGATTAAAGCGTAATGTCTTATATCAAACTTTCTGCCATTATAGAGCAGCGGTCTTTCGATATACTTTTGCAGGATAAAGGTACGGATCGATCCATCCCTATTTTTCTCCTTACTTTTGAGTCTCATCTGCACATCGTCTAAACTAAAGCAGACACTAATCCCATTCCCCCTGTTTGTGCTCTCTCCTGGTTTCATGATCCACACATTTCTGAGATCCTTATCCACTTTCCTCTCTTCCTGCCCCTTGAGATAAGCCTGCAAAAACTACTGATAGTGTGGGTCGTCGACTCCCCGTCGAATATGGAAGGTTAACGGAACGACATCAAATACGTCCTTATTCACATAATCATAGTATTTCTTGAGGTTGTAAAACAGGGCCTTCTTGTTACCTATGTGGTAGTTTTAGATCAAGTGGTTCTGCATTTTCAACAGGCAGGAGTTTTTTATTTTATGCAGCCTCTTTTTACTCAACAAACCGACACGCTTCATGTAAGTCGATTCCGCTATCTTGGACTATGTCTTTTGGTTACGGGTGTAGTGTTCTCGCCAATTTGTCTCGTCAATTGGGTTGAAAAATTTAGAGTATTCGTCATTTAGTGAGGCGTCCTATATCTCAGGAATTCGGGTGAGTTTTTTAAGTGAAGAGTCACAGTAAACTGATTTAAGGTTAACGACTGATTCCTCACTGCCTTGCTCCTCGAAAAATTAATTAACTTTCAGTTGGGTCCAAACAAAATTGGCCTCACTTTATTTTTCGACCAGAGTCCACCACGACCTCCTTCTAAGGATACTTCGAACCATGAAGCTATTATTACCGCTGCCGATGTAGGCACGATATCCATTTTATACGTTGATAGGAGTGGCTACGAATAGTCTGTTCGAATAGTTTACCTTCCATAAGAAATCACGATAAATCTCCATTTTGTCTGAATGATCACATTGATACTTTCGTGGTTGTCAGTCTTATCGGACATGCCAAATACGAAGTAATCCTTCTTGAGGATGGGTTTACGCATGAGTTCCACTAACTCCACCGAATTGGACTGAAAGCCAATCTAGAAAGGATTCGCCTGTGATTTGAGCCTAAAATTGCTAAAAGACGTTTTGGGTTTGCTAGTTCTCTCCGAAACTGAACTTCTACTTGCATAGTTCATGTCTCCAGCAACTGCTTTCTGGACTCCCTTAATGAGTAACTACGCATGGGTATTGACTTCTTTGTTAACATCATACTTCTTCAATGTTCCCTTGCGATGACAGATTTAGCCTTCAATCTTCCTTACTTAACAAGAAGCGATTCGTAGACTAGCGATATTAATGTTGCTGATGCCAGGACGGGTTGATTGCATATATATGTCTTTGTGGATGTTCTTTCGGCGTCCCCACTACATTTTACAGGAGGGTAAAGTCATTTTGGCCATGTTTCTAAATGGAAAGAGGCTTTACTCAACAGGGTATTCACCAAATTTGAAGGTGACGATGCTAGTGTTGTTGCCCTGCGTCATACAGTAGGTACGTTGCGCTGCGACACTATCCTGCCTACCTCCTTGGCCTAATCCTCGATGATATAGTTATTGCAGAATTATTTTCTGCTGAATTTGCGTTTGCGTGGGAATCGATTCAAGCTGATCATATTCTGCTGTGACTTCGAAACAGTACGTTATTGTGATTTCATAAAACAATAATTACATTGCATTCGAAGGTCAATACGACCATCTGTAAGATCGTGGTCTGCTGTATCAAACAAAAATATGACCAATTTTAAAACCCAAGAAAGTATTCTAAAACAATATTCGTTAATGGTAGAAATAGATGTTAATTATTTTAAGGATGATGATTTGCGAATATTTATCATGATGGGATAGTGAAAATAAAGGCAATGCTTTATTCTGATAATAATTCTAACAAAATTATAATTAATTACTACCTCAAATATATTTTGGATGTGGAGATAGACCACAAAACAACTCATGGATAAGTCTAAAAGGTTCAGATTGTTCTTCCTAGCATCAATCCTCTTCCTTGTCATTGGAGTAGTACTCAATGTGACCTTCCCCTTCACGTCATGCGGATACTACAGTTACTACAATTACAGCTGTAGCTATTTCTACAGTCAATACTATTACGAATGCACCGCCAATTATGGTTCTACCTACTGTTGCACCTACTCTTATTCATACTGTGGGGATTACTCGTCTTGCGTCTACAAACCTTACATACCTGCTACCTATTATAATAATTATCCTTGCACTGGATTTTTGATTGCTTCTTTCTTCTGTTACGCTCTTACTTTCATATGCGCAATCGTGGTATTCGTTCTATTCAGAAATTTAAGAGCCAAAGCCCGAGAGGGAGCATATTTGGGACTGAATCAGAGCATCGGAGGAGGAATTGTTCCATTTGCTCCTTCCAACCCAGTAGTCCCAATTAGCAACAACACTATTGTCTATACGCAGAATCGATCCTACGAGCCCCCTTCTCCTATTAACAACAGTTAAAATACTGGCTGATAGAAATGATGAATAAGTTGAATAATTAATTCTTCCAAATAAATATTAGACCTGATTTGCTGATAATTCTTGAATAAGATTGGTAGAAATCATTAATTTCAAATAAAGGGACAACTATTCAAATATTATCAAAAGTGATTTGTAAATATATATCAATGATTCATTACTTTGCTATCGTCAGATTTATCATAAAGCTTTAGAAGTTATCAGACGTATGCAGTTATTTTTTATTCTATCTAAATTGAGAAGCTCTAATATTCATCTTGTGACCAGCTATAGGGTAGATGCATATTATCCTTGCATCTATTTGCTTTCCTCCCTAGTTGTTTAACGATATTGCGAATATTTCTCTCAAATTAAACCCACGATCTGATTTGTCATCTTCATCATAAAATTACCAATTCCATAAATTATTACGATAGATAAAATAACAATATTAATTATTAATTTATTAAGAATTATCACAACCAATTAAAACAATTGTATTTTAATAGAACGGCAAAAAAATAAGGAGCGGCCTCACAATGCGAAAAAATACTGAGGGCTTTCACATTAATATTGAGGAAGAGTCCATCTTCAAAATAATATTTTTTATGCTATCAAGACGAACAACAATTTTTGTTAAACGGCAGATCAATGTTTGCTTGTATTTCCTAATAAATTTATCATTAAAAACGATATATCTGACGATATAATTGTTAATCACATGAGGATCGAGAGAAACTATTTTTAGGAAGAAATTTTTAATTCTTCTTTACCGACCAGTCTTATATCATTCCTTAGGGGGGATGAATGCCTCTATGCTATGATTTAACTTGATTGCCATTATTAATTGGAAGATATTAGAAATAACTGAAAAATAGCTTTGGACAAGAAACGGTTGCAAAAAACAACATCCCTCAACTAGAATCGACAAACACTATAGAGGAACGCATTCTGGGTGACTTTGATTTTTATAAATTTATAGAAAGTAACTGATTATTCGTACTAATTCAGTAATTAAAATTGAAGCTATGACGCTTGTTTTATAATAATAGAATGACTATTCAATCATGTACTACTACCTCATCAACTACTGAAGCTGCCAATCATACATCAATTAGAGCTAATCACCTGCAACTGTTTTTCAGCATCCGGGGAAAGATCAACAAAATTCCAAGGCAGGCCTTGTTCCTGGGGATTTCCATTTTCGATAAGTATTTGCAAAATCTAACCGCTCATAATACCTAAACCCCAGATTTCAATGATAAAAAGGTAATTAGGGTGACCTCGTGCTTGTGGTTGGCCTGGAAATATGTCGACAGTGGATTGATGCCCCTAAAAAAACTGATTTAAAAAATTTAAGTGGCAAAAATCACATGTGCTGATATTGTTGAAATGGAAGGAGAAATACTGAATTAAATCAATTTTGAAATTCCTGAGGATAATCCTTACTGCTCACTCTTACGATCATTTGAAATTAAGAAAAGTGAGATCCAGGAAGACAACAAAACCACTGCAGGTCAGTGCTTGAGGTTCTTAAACGAAGCTATTGCTCAATCAAGTGACTTTTCTTTAAAATCATAGTTGGGTGGAAAGATTTTAAGTTTAATTTTATAAAAGTCTATGAGTGATCACAGGATAAAACAGGTGTATTCCACAATTTTCCACAAGCAACAAGAGAAAAGGAGATTGGTAAGCGGATGAATTGCATCAGCTACTGAATGATTGATATAAAGCTTTTTATATTTTCCAATCGAAAATGTTGTTGGGATAATGTTGAATTAAATAGCAATAAAATTAACAACAAAAAGTAAAACTGCAAACATAAGATCGAATTTATTTATTGAGAAATGTAAATGGATCATCCTCATCATTTCTTCCTTAAATGGGGAGTGGTAAAATTAACTGTTCGTGATATTTAAATTTAAAGATCAAGGTCATTTAGAATATTGGTTTTGTTGATGGGATTTTACATTTAGAAAAAAATATAAACTATAGGCTATGAGCGCTGAAAAACTACCCGCTCCTACTGTTGACCAACTCGCACAACAGAATAAATTCCACTACGCTAAGCAAAAGCTGAAGTATAAACCTCTCTTCTCTGAGATACAGTATAATCGGCAATAAATTCCAGAATTGGTGTCCAAATACGAGGGGTACATGCAGATATACAAACGCAAGCAAAGTCAAAGCGGACCTACTGAATACTTCTCTTCCTCCTTCTTAAACGATTTGAAGGAAAAACGCAACAATATGTTTAGTGATGAAATAATATAAAAAATGGTCAAAAGCTATGAGCTGAACTAATATGCCAGCGATGTTAACTGGAAAAAGATAGCTAACAATGGCATTGATCTGTCCAAGACCAAATTTGGGGGAAACTGGCAGCTGTAAATTGAAAAATATGACTAACTGACTGAAAAGATGGTTGGGAGATGATATGAATAAGAGTAATAATGCTGAACAGAGTGAAATTAAATATTTACCCAAGCATAATAAAGCTTACCCAATATTTCTGTAATAGTGAGATTTGATATTTTAATGATATACTACAAAATACTTTTTTTATAAATTAAAATACTTTAATAAGGGAAATTCAATTAATCTATATAAATTTGATAAGCAAGTAGGAAATGGGGCAGAAAATTTGTTAGCTGTTTCAGTAATGTTTTGGAGGTGAGTCACAAAAATAATATCTTTAAATTTAGAATGCTCTTACCGAAGCTTCAAACCAATATGAGCAAAAGATTTAGCAAAACAATAACCTCTCAATTGATCAACTCTAAGCATTTAATGAAAAGGCTTTTAACTAGTTTGTGGATACATTAAAGAAAATCTAAAAAGAAAGCCCTCGTAATCTAAGGAAAACAGATAAGATACTTGTTGGAGAGCATGCCTCGGGTAAGACCAGTCTTCTTAACATGATTTATGATACAAAATATCCAGTTGCCATTTCAGGAGCAACAAAGACTCGCGTGAAAATTTATGAGTAAGATCATGGCCAATACAACTTCTATGACTACCCCGGCTTTGATGGATTTAACTTTAAAATTGGAAGCAAATCGATGCAGACTTCAAAGTTAATTGAATTTGCCAGATTCGATCAAATATACATTTGCTTTGACGCTTCTCTGAAGACAATATAATCTGAAGTAAAGGTATTGGCGGCAATAAACCCATCTGCCCTCATATTTGTGCGAACAAAATGCGATAAATTTGATGACTAACAAAATAGGAAACTTGAAGAAGAACTATAAGTGGATAAAAAGATTTTAAGGTAATGGGGAATTCAAGGTATTAAGTTATATGCCACATCGGCTCATAACAAAGAATTCTCATAAAATACTCCTTTTAAACGAGATTTTAAGATTTCACATGTGCAAAAAATAAAGAACGAGACAATATGAAAGCAAATGATATGATCAATCTAAAATAAACAATAATAAGTATATCTATATTCATTGAGGATTATTATATTCTTTTTCTATTCCATAAACAAATAAAAGAATTAATTGAAAGAGATTTGTCCTAACTGTTAAGGTAATCATAAATTCAATTATATTGAATCAGGCATTCAATTATATTATCCGAACAACAGGTTTAATTATTATTGGAATAGATTATTTAAAAGGATGAAGTGAATGAAATATTTGACAGAT
>Ga0302188_10000673_pt1 | contig 28234 bp, 33 predicted proteins | sample II_Bog_E2_1_FD_198783 | JGI IMG/M metagenome (GOLD analysis project Ga0302188, IMG submission 198783) | Peat permafrost microbial communities from Stordalen Mire near Abisko, Sweden - II_Bog_E2_1 | ecosystem: Environmental > Terrestrial > Soil > Wetlands > Peat | place: Sweden: Abisko...
CATTTCAAAATAATATCGCATATAAAAGAACGATTTTTTAGTTAAGGGTTTAAAGAATTGATATTTGTTTTTAATCATTTATAAAAATTAATTTTAGAAATTAATTGTGGGCGTTAAATATAGAAAAGACTGCAAACCATTGATGAAGAAACCATGTATTAAAAAAATTAAATGTAATCATGGTAATTTATAATATTGTATTAAAATCACATTGTTTTAAATGTATATTTTGGATTCGCAACTTGTAGTTAGTTAGCGGAATTTATATTTTTTGTTTAATTAAAAGTTTAGTAACAGTATTTTTTTAATTCTTTTTAAGAGTTCCGTAATATCTATTTTATAAGATTGTAGTATTGAAAAATCCCCAAAAAGGGGGTATCAATCAATATAGATTCTTGCAATGTAAATAGGAACTCACTTATTGGGAAGATACGCAAAATAAAGAACAAACGTGGAAAAATAAATAATGAAACCTACAAGAAACGATTGCATATACAATCAAACCAACTTAAAGCACTCATGCTAAATCAAAAATTTACAAATCTTTTTTTGCTTGGGCTAAAAGTATTTTTGTCTCCAAATTATTTGGATTGATTTTGCAAGCCTCTGAAAATATTTAAATTCCTTTGATAGTTCCAATTTTATTCGGCTCCATACAATAAAGTATTCCTAAAGTAATATATGACGCTATATATTTTGGATTTGATTCAATAGCTTTTTTTAACATTTTAATTTTCTCTTCTTTAGGTTCAACCATATTTGAAAGGTTGTTGTAAGCATAACAATTATTGGGGCTTTTGGGATTAAGTTATATTGCTTTTAAAAAATACGCCAACGCCTTTTCTTAGTTACCAACCTATCGATAACATACTCCAGCATTGTTAAACGCATCTGCAAATAAATTATTGAGCTTTATGCTTTTTTTAGTAGTAGTTCATTGCTTCAGACCAGTTTTTGCTGTTGCTGAAGACTATGCGCAAGATGATAATATGCAGGATGGTATTATGAGTTCGTTTAGATTGATTATTTAAACAGTTAAATGGATTTTTTTAAATGATTCTTTTCTCACATGCAAAGAAGCTAATTTATCTAATCTTTCTTCTTCGGATTTCATTGAAGACTATTTTATGGTATTTTTAAATAATAAAGGTAAATATTGTATAAATTAATTTTTGCAAGATCAATAAAATATCTTCATTTACATTATTTGTCTATTTAGTTTATCCCTCTTTGAGAGTCCCTTTATATCTAACTTGTAACATTGTATTATTGATATAATCCCCAAAAAGAGGTATCAATATAGAACCTTGCAATGTAAATATGAACTGGGGTGAAACTAGAAGGAAAATATATTTAAATGTATTTTTTAAATGGTGTAGTTCAGTAGTGAAATTACAAGTTATAAGATAGATTATCTATCCATTTAAAAATTAAACTATATTTTTTTTCTAATCAATGATATCAATTCAATATCACTCTAATTGCCAAATGAACTCCTTGCATGATGTCAATCAGCTCTAAGCTATTTTCTTTTTCTAAGGCCATAAATGTTCCTATTTTGTCATTTCCTAACTCTTTCACATAATAAAAAACCCAATAAACATATCCTGCAGTTGCTTTACGGATCCATACTTTCTCCAAATGAATCATCTGACAATTTATAATCTTCTTAATGTCAGGTAAAATGGTTGATTTTAATTGTTCCGTCCACTGATGAAAAGCTTCTATATTATTTTTTGTGTTTAGTAAATGAAATTCTTTCCAAGGACCATAATGAATCACATTTGTAGCTATCGTTTTATCCTTGTCATTGCAAGAGGTTTTTTATTTTGCTTAGACTTTAGGCTTAGTAGACAAAGAAGCAACAGATTTTTCACTATGAATCTAACCCTTAGATTATTTTGCATTATTAACTTTCTTTGTTTGAGGAGCCCCTTCCTTGCTATGTGTATGACTATGTTAAGATTCTGATATTTTTTTAATCAAATGACTTGAAGTGGTATGAACCAGATGCACAGCTTCTTCTTATACTTAGTTAATAGCTAAGTGATAGAGAAGGCTGCCAATTCCCTTGAATATATGATTCATTAGATATATTCGAGTTGAAAATAATTATAATATATTTTTATTTTTTTTATTTTAAAGGTTTTGCTCTTTTATAAATTAAAAAGATATAATATATTTTTCTTCTTCTCTTAGTTTATCGTGAAGAAAGTTCCTTTAAATCTATTATAAAAACATTGTATTTATGATATAATCCTAATCAATCATTACTCATGTTCAAGTTTGTTATTCTTTCTTTTTTGCTGGTCTTACTTATATTTTTTATTCCGACGTTTTTGCTATCGATCTAAGTATTTGCGCTTGTTTTAGTCCCAACTATTCGGACTTTTTAATGTTTAGTAGATCAATGTTTCAAAATTGGAACCACTTATCATATGTGGCAAAAATTTATCCTTCAACAGGTAAAGATTATGAGTGGTAAAATAAAATTTTGGGTTTTTGTTCATCAATTAAAAGAGCATATCTTCAATTTTAAAATAAAAATATTTATTTCGATATTTACAGCGATCAGCTAACTAAATTAAATTCATAGCTGAACGAAAACGCAGATATTTTTTGTTGATAAACCCCTGAATAATGGGGTATATATTATTGAGGGTGGACAATATATCTGCATTTTTTTACTGGCTGAGTTGCATCATATAACTTATCAGTTGCTAAAGAGTAGAAAGATTGGGAATGTCCTTTGTTGTGAAAGAGTATTTGCAGATCAAGGGTACGTTGCTTTCTTATATTTGAAGGTTAGTTTTGCTGAGAAGTAGTAAAAGACTGATTAGCTCACAAATGTTACTATGGATGCGCAGTTCATTTATGTTGTTTCTGGAGCATGTCTTTGAAAAGTAAAGGTGCAAATATTTTATAATCTATTGACTTTGAGATGCGGGGTATGGCTCTTATTTTTATTTTTATGAATTCATACCATCATTATTATCCCTTGCAGAAACGGATTAATTTGACTCAGACTATTTGGGTCCTAAGATCATAAGCAAACTCTCGTATAATATGCTTCGATCATTTTCAAAGTGTGGAAGTATCTGCTTGATAAAAAATGTTTTTAAGGTATATTGATCAGCGATGGATAACCATTTGGAATGAGATTTTATGAGTTTCAATATTATTAGAACTTAATTCTCAAAAATTTATGGGTTTTTGCCGATCAATTAAACGACTGAAAATATATGAGCACGAAGTATATTCGTCAATTCAGGATTTAGATCCTCATGGAAATTTAAAAACAAGGAAGAGATTATTTTTTATTTCGTAACATTATTCTGCTTGAAAAATGGATTATATTTGCTGATATTGGTGATTAAATCAGTTACAAATTTTTGACAAGAAAGGCTAAGGGCAGTGCTGTATTTGATTACTTTAGTGATTAGTTCAAGAAATAACTCAGCTCGAGATGGATCCTTTTCAGGATTCAATTGGCCTATGAATTTCTGAAGCTCAATAGCTAATAGTGTACCATCTGGTGATTTAAACATATACAACATCCCTATAATTCTAATAATTTACTAATTTGACAATAATGGTATTTGAGATTTAATTACTTGTATTGATAGATTGATAAGTGAATTTGGAATGATAGTGATGTAGTTTGGAATTGATATTATTGATTTTATGATGCTAATTCGTTGTTTTGCAGAAATCTGTTAGTTGTTCAACTTTTTTATTAAAACTGGCCAATACTTTTAATGAGGCTTTCTATGTTTTACTAGAAGGTGGATATACAGAGCAAGCAAAGTTCCACTTTATTCTTAAGCTATGATCGATTAGTTAAGCTTAAGAATATAGTTGCTTAAGGTCTAACTCACAGTAAATTGAACTAAAATATTCATTGCAATAATTTTTTCATCGAGGGAAGCTTTCACATCATTAATGGTTGTTATAAATTAGTCTTGTCTTCCTGAAAAATGTTCAGTAAAGATTTGCCGCCCATTTTCAAAGGTTTATCTATCAAAAGCAATATATTTGGCTTTTTCAGGAAATAAAATATTGAACGCGGCCTTATGAATTTATTCTCCAGAACTCGATAAGCAAATGAAAGCTACTACATCTTTAGCCAATGCTTTTTAGATTGGTAGTTATTCAAATTTAGATATGTAGTACCTTGGTATGGCGATAAATGGGTATTAGCACATTATCTTCTTTCTGTTATTCACTAATATCTCTGCATTCATTTATACTGGAATCTCGCTTTTATGTTCATTTAACGATATCTTAAATTGCTTATCTGTGGCAAAATTATTTTTGATTCTCAATTTGTGAAAAGATAAAAGAGGAGCATAGTGAAAAATAGGGTATGATTGCAAGCATCCGAGATACTTTTTTATTGCATTAGTCTTAATGATATTTGCGAGCATGCGGTCCTTGTTGATGAAATATATATTATTATGTTGGATATAGTATAATTTATATTTTGGAATAGTTTTATATTTAATACATTTTGCATGCACTGATATTAATTATCAACGGTGGTTTTAGATATTTGAATGAACATAAGGAAATTAAAATATATTCATCCATCTGCAAATTTGATGAACAAAAACGAGGATATTATTTGACTATGCAGATAGAAGTTCTTATTCACATTCTCCAACAAAACTCATTATTTTGAAAACAAGTATAGCTTAAGTCTAAATCAACTAGCATACAAATTATTTTATTTTTGTTGTTTGGATATATTCAATTATGAATCAAATTATCGAAAGACTGAAAGCTTTGCCCAAATAATACTTGATTGGAGCAGGCATTGCTAGTATTGCTATTGCTGTTGGCATTACCTACAAACTATCAGCCCCACAAAAACCAAATACTCCCAAAAATATACCTGTAGCATCCCCTCTCAAGTCTGCCCGAAGAGATTCATAATCAGAAGGCCCTTAAAAAACGTTAATCAGACTGATAAACTCAATAAAAAGAATTTTAAATTAAAAAACTTTGGAGTCTTACGAAGTCATCAAGGCTATCTACGAAGGACAGTTCGAATTATCGAGGACTGAAGCTCAAGTCTTAATAAAAAGCAATCGCTCCGAGCGAAGAAAAGTCATAAATGATTTACAGGACTATGTGAAACTGGTCAGCAGTTATGAGGACAATCTTTAAGAAGTTCATAACAAACATCTTAATGCTCTCCTTGCTCATTTTCGAATTGATAAGTAAGCTTGGATGAATCTTGTTGAGGAGACATCCATGCAAAACAAAGATGATTGGGACCAAGTTTTGGTGGATACAGAAGACCAAGAACTCGATTCTCTTAGACATAAAGATAAGCCAAAGCTAAAGCTTTCTACCCTTGTTGACATTTATAAATACAGAGCAAAGAAGGTAAGCTAGCAAATTCCGGCATTTGAAGAGATTAAAAAAGACTCCGAGCCGAGTACTTTATATATGGTGATTTAAAAATGGACTGAAGACATCACCGCCTAAAAATTTAACGTAGAGGCAGAAGATATCAATTATTCTCTGAAAAACCTATCGAGAGAAGAGAAATAACAGCTCGATCAATATCAGACAGAAGTAAGCGAATTAATTGAGGGTCTCGTTCTGGGAGATAATTAAGTTCTCAGTAATGGTTAAGAATAGGGATAAATCTGATGCTTGATGATCTCTTAAATATTTATAAATAAGCAAGATGAAAGTAATCACTATTACTTATTTACTTTTTATAATAGTAGTCACCTTCAACCAGTGCACGCACCCTATCTTCTGTTCAGTTCCTATCCTTGAGGCAATTGCTAAATCAAACATATTCACTGATAGTAAAACATTTGTTGATTTGGTGCTGAAGGTGCCTGTTGAAACAGCATTGTATAATTTCCGTGCACAGAGTGTTTCTGATTTTGTCAACTCCTCTTTTCACTCTGATCCCAATATTATTCTATAACCTGCACAATTCTCTGATTTCAAATAAAATCCTTCATTCTTAACAAAAATTAAAAATTCTTAGTTATTATCATTTGCCCAGTAGCTGAACAAGCGATGGAATTTGTTAGGCAAAAAGATAGTTCTTGAAAATGCAGAGAAAATCGGCACGTGCAAATAGCAATGCACTTCTTTCCTTCCTGAGCTCAACGGAAAAATCATCTTAGTGCCAGGAGGTAGATTTAGATAATCTTACTATTGGGATACTTATTGGATTATGCTGGGACTCATAACATGCGAAATGTTTGAAACTGCCTAAACTCTTCTTGATAATTTCGCAATAGTAATTTAAAAATATGGATTTATTCCTAATGGAATGAGACAATACTACCTCAATAGGTCGCAGCCGCCATTCTTCTTTTTTATGATTAAAAAATTAACTTAAGCCTTGAGCCAAAGAGGTGAAAGAGAGAAAGTTCGCATTATTGAGAAAAAATACTTTTAAACTTTGTTGAAAGAGCATAAGTATTGGGAAACAACTCATTCGGTTGAAGTAACAATTGGTGGTAATTCGTATGTGGTCAGTCAATACAAGGCGGATACTGAAACCGCGAGGCCATAGTCTTATCGCTAAGATATCAATACAGTTGCCAACATCGAATCTGTTAACTAAAAAAAACGGGTCCTTCGTTGCTTGAGCAGCATGGCTGAGAGTGGATGGGACTTTTCGAGCAGATGGCTTGCAAACTCATCAGATTTAACGTCTACTATCATTGATGAACTTATTCCATCTGACTTAAATGTCATTCTTGGGCTTCAATAAGCGTATCTAATGGATTTAAGTATTAAACTTGGAAGATAAGATATCTTCTATTAATTTTATGGAAAATATCAGTAGCATATCTCGTATTTCAAAGCAATAAAAAAAGCTTAAAGATTTCCCGACTATAGAATAGGTAATAGGAGTTGGACTGCTTAGTCAGTTTACCCGACAGATTATTTTCCTTTTCTTTTACTATCGTAAGTAATATAAATTCCGAATATGTATTAAGATTTGGTCAATCCAAGCACGTCAGGTATTAATACTGGGCAGCAATGGGATAAACCAAACGTTTGGGCTCCTAATAATTGGATTCTGCATGAAATTCTTGCGCCCATTCAAGCTAAATCAATCGGTAATCAATGGGTAAAGACAACTTATTGTGGATGGAAGAAAACAGGCAATTTATATGAAAAATATCGAAACGATGCTTTTGGGGAGCGAGGGCAAGGAGGAGAATACACAGTTCAAACAGGGTTTGGATGGACAAATGGATTGGCCTTGCACTATTTGAGTCTCTATGGAGATAGTATACAAATCAGTAGTTGCTGATTGATTTAAAATGATGAATCAGTTCAGTTATATATTTAGTAAAGCATAAAACTACATATTAATAATCATTAATGACTGAAATTAAGGAGGTTAAAGATCTCAATACCATCGCAGGCATACGCAGGGTTACGCAAGAATCAATCCGTCCAGTTATCGAAGAGTATTTATAGAGAAATTAAGAATTTAACGAAAAATGAATGCATTAAGTCAATAAAATCAGGAACTGACAGCCAAAACCCAATATTTACTGGATCTCTAAAAAAGATTGGGCCGAAGCGAGGAGACTGTTCGCTATTTACAATCTCAAATGCTGAAAGTTCGCGAGCAATGTTAAAATATGGTACTTAAAGACACATCAAGTAACTACAACAGACTAAATAAAAGGACTAAGCAGCAGTATTTGAGGAAAGACTCAAGGAGGAAATGAGAAGCATGAAAAAGGATAAATAGAAGCAAGACGCAATAATACAAAACACAGTAATATTGCCATAAAGCAGACTGATAAAACATAGCAAATGAGTGGTGAACTGACCATGACATTAGGATTAGTAAAAAAGCGAGAGTAGGTCATGTAAAATAGATTCACGACTTTAAATCAAAATGCTGAAAATCTAAGTTTTGAGATTAAGCAAACTTCCTCTCATCTGCAAAAATAATTTAACAGCATCAGCTCAGTTTTAAATAATGAACTGAAGACCAATGAGAAACGATTGAAGCTGTTGGATTCGTATGAGATGGAGAGAGAGGTATTGGCTATGAGGATGAGTGATTTGACAGAAGCAATTGGAAATACAGTGAAAAGGCAAGATTATGCTGAATATAAATAATGCTTAAAAAAAGATCAGTAGAGGTTTGTGGGATCAATCAAGTCCATGATTGAAGACAATCTGTCCGAAACAACTAAAAATTTATTGACTGAACTGCCGCAGATGAAGTAATCACTTAAGCACTGTCTTTGTTTTGAGGATATGATTGAATCAAATTAACTCAAAATGAAGTAGGTCAACAGAAATATGGAAATTAATAGCAATAAACATGCAGAAAATAGTCTCCGATTTAAGAAGGAGGTTTAATAGCATTTCCGCAATATTTAAAAACAATAAAAAGATATGAAAGCCAATATCCAAAAAGCTTTAGACTTCGAAGGCTCTATGAAATTGAAGTTAAACAGATACAGCTAGCAATTAAAGGAAGAAATGCGAGAGGAAAACTACAAAAAAAGCAGAGAGCTTTATGAGTAGATAAAGATATCTTTTGCGGATAAGAAGGAAGAGATTCGGGAGAGGTAACTCCAAAAAATAGTTGAAGAGCGACTGAAACTCTTCAATAGATGTTTGTAAATGTAGAACTTAGGAAATAAAATAGGCGAGATACTTACCAATTTTTCAGCTAAATTTACAAAGATTAAAAGTGATAATGAATTGTTTGTCGAGACAGTTAACCGAGAAATGACCGAAGTTCATTAGCTAAGCAAAACCATTCGAGGTAACTCCACTAAAATTGGATAAGTCATAGGCCAGCTAATGGAAACAATGCTCATGAACACCTGCATTTAAATTGAAAGTGAGGCTAAAATCAATGACGATTTAGCATTCTCAACTCGTTTTGATGGAGTTATTTATCAAAGATACCCTCGTAGTAAAGGTCAAAACTCAGGAAAGATACTCTACCGTCGGAAACTTATGGACATGAAGATGTTGAAAAGGGCTATGGTGACTTCAATTATTCACATTTATGATGAGTTAATGGATCAAAACTGCTGCCTTGGGTGGCATGAACAGAGTCCTTCTCTCTTTTTTAAGCAATATGTTGAGCCCATCTACAAAAATATCGCACAGAAGTATGAGTAAGTCTAACAGGTGGTTCGAGTAAAAGAAGCTGATACAATTGACTTGAGTACCATTGCTATGATAGAACGGCAAACAATTAATTCGGCTATGATGACGAGTGAGCCCTACAAAAAAGCCTCTGTTCGTTCTAGAGAAAGATACGATAATTCAGGCTAGATATTTACGACAAAATCAGTTCGAAAGGTGAGGGCATTGAGTTCAAACTATGGCATAAACTGATAATTATAAACAGTATAATTTATGTAGTGGACTGATTCATTATACCCAGCATCAACGATTTCCCCGGTTGCCAGCACCCTTTTCATGGTCGTCTTTCCAGTTATCCCAAGCTCTTGCTTTCTTCTTTTAGCGATCGTCAACTTCTTCCTTATCACTGTCCGTATCGACTTTATTGGCCTCTGCCTGTGCCTTTTCTCTTTTTGTTCTTTCTACCATATTCTGATACTCCAATTCCCCCACTTCTTCTAACGTCATGGTTGGTTTATTAGCGTTTTCCTGCCAGACTTGTGCAACCAAATCCTTCTTCTTCATGGTGGGGCACATACATTGTTGTATTTCCTCTTTAGCTGGGATTTGCCACACTTTCATTTTGGGAAGAGGTTTGGTCAACTCTTATTCATACTTTTCTTTAGCCTCAGGATCTTTCTGAATGGATTCTTTGTATGTAAGAATCAGAATTTCCTCCTCAATTGTTCGAAGCAAAGAAATTGATTCGTGAATTTGAAGAGTGAGGTAATCTCGAATAGATTGCCGTTGGTCACTCTCTTCTTTAATTTTTTATGCGTTGCTATATCGCTGCTCAATTAATTTCTTTTATTTTACGGCTTTGATCAGCTCTTCCCTGGGAGGGCGATAGCTTGGTAGCTGTTCTTGCTCTTTCCACATTTTGGCAAGGACTGGAGGAAAAATCTCTTCTTCCTCACAATTAAACTGCTCCATCAACTTCAAAAAGCTTGACAAGTAAATTTTTGAAGTTTCAATGGCTTTTCTGCGGGGTTCTCTAAGTCTGCCGTAGAGCCAACCGAGATGATAGGGCAAGGCTAAAAATCTGTTTAACAAAGAAATTACTTCATTTTCTAAGTATGAACCTCCTTGAGCGATTAGTTAGGAGAAAATAGTTGCAATTCTTTGATGGATTTAACAACAAGCTGCAATTTATCTATCATCTCCTAAATGGTCATGTCGACCTGTTAGAAATTTTCCAATTTGAAGCAACGGGCCTCAATACCCTGCAGAACTGTAAGCAGCTCCGTCTCATCTGTGATGAGTTCCTCCTCCATCTGATTGATATCTATCATATCTAAATTTATATAAACGAATCGATATTTTTTCAAATATTTAAGCTCCACAGCAAATGTTCATAGACTTTTCAATGGGTGTTAATAAAATATAAGAAAAAATAGTCCATTTGCTCAGGATTTATTAGTAAGCTTGTTTATTTCCTTTACACAATTCTATTCTATGAGTTGTCAAGTATATTTATGATATTTATATGAATAAGCAAAGTGATTTATCACGTTTATTCTGAAGCTAATCGGGTGCCTTTCACTACCTTTTTAAACTTATCCCATTTCGGATTCTTTTAGTAAAACTTTCTACGATTGTATGAAAGGAAGAATAGAGCAAACGCCGCAAAGAGTACTCCCCAAAATGCACCCCACAATGATATATGGTCAATCAAAGAGCTGCAGCTAATTCTGTTGTTGACAATGTTCGGAGCGAGCTGCATATTGAAGGCAATGGCATCGGTGTTACTGCTGCTGTTATAATTTACAACTGACATCTCCTCAAATACAGATTCAATTTAAATTCTCGTATTTAATTACGTCCTCCACCGCCAAAAATAATCTGGTAGTACTTATGTTTTTACGACCTCAAAATTAATGGTGATGCGCTTGTAGAATCCTGGAATCACAAAAAAGTTATAGAGGAGATAGTTGTTGCCGTTGTTAAGCGCAGATTCCTGAGAAACAGAGGTCGTGTCTGGTATATTCTGGATGAAGAGAAAAAATCTACCAAAATTACTAAGGTTATTTAAGGTATCGTTACTGACGCATGAATTATTGACTGTTGAGGCATTATAGCAGTAAGAAACCTTCACTCGGGCATAAGTGGCTTCTTCGGAGGAGTATAATAAACCTGAAGCATTAATTGGCTGACTGTTTGTGCGTAAAATGTAGTAAAATTTCTTTGTAGCTTCGTTCATCCAATTAATTGAATCAAAATTTGTTTTTGTTTAGGTTGCATTATCATAACTTACAAAGTTCCAATTAATTGAATTGTTAGTTTCTGCTCCCTTTGATTTGGTTAGTAGGTTCCAATCATAAGTGAAGAGGTTGTCGTAGGTCGATGTTTCATTGGTGAGGTTACCAGTCATAAATGCAAGAGCAAAGTTGGGTAGTTGATAGGTACCAGTGTCGAGGGGTGTACGATAATTTTGTTGAATGAGTGGGTTGTTCGTAACGAATGAGATAAAATCATAGATGAGATAGGCGAGAAAAAGGGCGAAGAAAATAGCACTACCTATGATGGATTGCTTGGTTGATACTGTTTAATCTTTAGGAACAGGAATGAAGGAAAAGATGTCAATTGCTCTAGCGAAGCGTATGCAGTAGCTCGGTTATTTCTCGTAAATGAAAGAACGAGTACTGCTCGATTATTTGATGGACTACATAATATAAATTTTAACGTTAAACTTCTCTTATTAAAAATCAACTCAAATATTAAAAAATGAAAGGTAATATTACCATACTCATTTATTTTAAGTTACGTTTCCAAAAGAATCTATATTAATTTATTATTCATCTACCTCATTTATTATTATTAAGTGGCAATGATATTCCATAACATAGAAATATATATCTCATTAATTCACTTAATTAACGACTAAATTGCAATGAGTTTGGTCATTGATTTTATAAACAGATTAATGAGGTCATATAAACAGCTTCAAATTACATTGAAAAATAGCATAATGTATTGGTCTTCAAAATAGTAAGGGTATACAATGCTAAGCCTCAACAATTAATTAGATTTGTTCTACCTTTTACTCACACTAGACTACTATACTCGGCTGGTTTGATCATTTTGCCTAAGTTCGAATGCATCATTTTATAGATTGACGAGTTGATGGTCTTGTACCTGTTTCAATCTCTACTTTTCTCTTTCTCGCTGAACTATTTAATAACTGATTCGCTGCCTGATGGCTTTGGCAACTTCCTAAAAAAAAAATCAAGATCTCAAAGTGATGTCAATATTAATATTATTTTCAAGAATGAATTCTAAAACTTATAAAATGGCTTTTAGGAATCCTTATAATGCTAAAATATCCTGTATAAATATTCAATTGATTCAATACCTTTTGGCCGAATAATAGGTAATCGTGCAACGATCAGGATACACTTGTATCTGCAACTGTTCCCAATAACAACTGATATATTAATGAATGATGCGATGAGGATCATGAATGCGCTATCATTTGCCAACCAGAAAGATAACGTCTATCTTGATGAAAGGAAGGATAGTCTCAAATCGCAGCTGCAACTTCTATCGTACTCGCTCCTCACTTAACTCTTCCGATAGCTTCAGCTTCGACCACACTCCCAGAATGTAGTTGCTGGATATTTCTGCTCCCCCAGTCACCCTCGAATACACTTCTTTTCGCTTCATGATGTCTCTGCTCCAGGTGCTGCTACTGAAGCCTGCACTGTCGTAGAACTCTCTTAAATCAGGATAGAAGGCCTCTTTATAATTGCAGTCCGATTAATCCAAGTTTATAATCAGTGCGCTGCCCTCTATCAATGTGTTGCGAGTCATCTCTGCAAAGGCAAGTTTATAGTTGTACTTTTCTTCGCCCTTCAATAGATATGCCTTGCGAAGATCAAACGAATGGCATTTTCTATCGGCGCCCAATTTCGTCTCTAACGCAGCTAGGTCAAATTTAGATGCCTCTGATGCCACTATTAGAGGAATACGATTATTCTGATTACTGCGAGTGCATATTTCCACAAGTTTATGGCCATCACTAACACTAAGTTTCTAAACAAATCCGTGCTTTATTTTTTCGTTTCGTTCCTTCTGTTTAATCACATCCTTTCGCTGTTTTTTAAACAATTCATACTCCTTTTCTCCCATTTGTGGATTGCGTAGCACGTTTTCGTCGATAAAGAAATTGGCCTTAAATGATCCCTTCAAAACAAAACCGTCATGATGCTTGAATAATCCTCCTCCCTACATACGACTCTTCTTCCAGTTACCATCGTAGCTGTCGCCGTTGTTCCAGCTCATTCTGCCATTTTAATGATAGCTTCCATCTTTGAAATTGCCTTAATAGACGAATTCGTTCGGGAAGGTCAACTTTCCTTGACCATTTTTCCTGTCTCTATCCCAATACCCCTAAATTCGACAATAGATACCTCGTATCGAGCAGACTGTCCTTCAGGTTGAGCATTGTATACATACACTCCAAATCCATGTTTAACCAGCTTATTCTTGGGATTGTTCGCTGCCTCCGCATTGTCTTTAGATTGAACGACTCCGCTCTCGTCAAGAAATCCGACCTCCCCATAATAATACGTCTTGTCTGGGAACTCGTAGCAAGCCCAGTGACTCTGTTCCATCTCTTGATAGTTGGTCATAAGTTGCAAATTTAAAGATTATTAATATCACTTGCTCACTTACGATAAGTGACTGATGTTTGATCGGAATTGTCAATGTTCTTTGAATGAGATATCATTTGGCTTTTGGACAGGCGCATTGCTCGCTCTTTTGAGTTATCGTAATAACCAAAATCAGAAGGAGATCGATAACTGCCAGGGCCAGGAGCTGAATTACTAACATAATACTAAAAGAGCGCCTTGCTTGCAGGTCAGTAAAGGATGTTCTACGTCCATCCATAAAAGTGCGTTTTCCTGCACTCACATTTCTTGATAGGATATATCTCCCTTCGGGTGATATATCATTGCGAGGAGTATATATTCCAGGACCAGGCACATCAGTAGCTATATTGCTGAAGCAGTACTTGAATTGTTGAATCGTCGTGATCTGGGAGGGTTAAATGTTTTTGCTTTTGAGTTACGATGTTTAGACAAGTGGTATTTGCCTGTAGGGTTATTACAAATTGCCTAGACGTTTTAGTAAGTGCAAGGCGCAGGGACGATCAGAACTGATGTCTTTGGAAAAACTAACTAAATAATTAACTACGGTCAGGGCTAACTTTCGGTCGCAAGGACCATTTCGGAGAATCATTCCTCCTGAACTCCTCATAGCAGCCAGGTCCTGGTACTTTCTTTGGCTCTAATTCGATGTAACTCATAGGTGCTATTTCCTATAAATTATAAAATTTCTACCTCCCGCGAGTACAGTGGAGAGAATCCCTTTTCATGAGCTTAATTAGTTTAAACGAAGGTGGGAATATTATAGGTGTCAGGAGAGGGAGTCACATTATGTCGATGCTGTCCCACTTCAAGATCGGTTTTTTTGCCATACCCAATGCCAGCTTTCCTATTTTTGTTGTTCGCCACTCCTGGAATGTTATAGAATGAATCACAGCTGTATGAGAGGTGTAATACTAAAATTTAGGTCGTTTGAAACGACTGTCCTTGGCAAAAGACCAGTGATTTTTGGCTGTAGAATCATTAATGGGTGATTTCAAGATAGCATCTGCCTGTACGCATGAGAATAATTCAGAAGGGCTGCTCATCAATAAAATAATTTTACTTAATGTTATATCAGATCAAAATGTGTATTAGATGATTTGAAGTTAAGAAACATATCTTTTGAATTTTAATTTGAGATCATGGAAGACTTCATCTTAACTTTAAAAGAATCGATGAAAAAAACAATTAAAAAATTAAAAACCGAGGTTTACATTTTTTGGTCTTGTGAGTCATCATTTAATAATTAATAGGAGATGTGAATCACTCTTCAAACATTTTCCTATTCTAAACCTATAACTTCTCCAAATGATGCCCATTAGAATGAATCTTTATCTGGCTCACTATCTTCTTAGTCCAAATCTGGCTTATTTTCAAGGTCTTTAATGCTATCTAAAAATTGTGCGGTTGAGGCTGCTGCCATATCCTTGACGTTTCTTAGACTGACTTCAGGCACATAGGGTGGTTCTAATTTCTTATCATTTTTCATGAGTAGATCGTTCCAGTTAAAATCTTAAAACCAAGGATGTGATTTAAGATTGGCAAAAGAACCTCCGTGCCTCTGTTCAGGATTATGATTCAATAATTGCTCTATTAATTTTTTAGCTTTTTTGTCGTTGATAAATTATGGGAACTTAAGTTCACTTTGCATAATTTCTTAGTAGATATCGTAAGGTCCTTCTGCAGAGTCACCGAAAGGCAATACACCGCAAAGGAATTCATAGAGACAAACTCCAAGTGACCACAGATCCACAAGATTATTATAGCCCTTACCCAGAATAATATCAGGAGCCATATAATGTGGTGTACCTATAATGGTAAAAGTCTTGCTCATTTGATTATTTTATGTTCTGATAATCTTGGCAGTCGACAGATTTATGAGTTTCAGATACCCCTTGGAGTCAATCATAAAATTCTCAGGTTTTATATCGCGACTTACTATCTGGTTATCGTTAAAGTATTACAATAACATAACGATACTGCCACCATAGAACTGGCTATCTTAAGTTGACAGTAGTCCGATTGTACGCATCACCTCGTAGAAATCCTCTCCGCAGACATATTACTCGAGGTAGAAAAGCAAATTTTCAGTCTGAAAGGTTCTGCCCAATTGAATTAAGAAGGGAAATGCGATAGTAGTGAGTATTTTCTTCTATTCGTTTATAAATTTTTGCACCTCATATTCTTCAAGCAGTGATTTGCTGAGGGCTTTGACTGTATATAAGTTTTTGCTTGAATCTCGTACCAAATAAATACCTCCAAATTGCCCGTCTCCTAGCTTGTTGACATAAATAAGATCTTCTAATCTGATATTATTGGTCTGCTTTTTTAAGGTATTCTCAAAGTGTGGTATCATTTTTTCTTTGTTCTTTTAGACCTTCTTGATCACTTCCTCAAAGGAAATTCCTCCAATAGACTCGAAGAAAATAGTATCTGTTATTTCAGCTAAAACTCCGTAAGTTTGCATTACTATCTCATCCTATAGGGTTTTAGTCTTATTTGCTTCTATTAAATACTATTCTCCCCAGCATTGCCCCTTGCTAGCTACGATTGTACCATTCTTTAGCTTTTTTAAACTACCCTCGATTATAACAACTATTTTTTGGAAACCTGACACTCCCTTCCTGAATATTGACTCATTAGCCTTAAAGGAAGATATTTTCATAGCCTCAATAACTTTGTCTGTTTGAGCTTTGTTCAATTTGCAGAGGAGGGGATTTTTCTCAAAGGCCCATTTAATGAAATTTTTAAAAGTAACATCATAGATTTTGTCATTAAGAACTCGATTAAGGGTATCTCTTCCCAGCACAAGACAGGTCACCTCATCATCAGCCTTGATGGTCAGTTGCCTCATAGTATTGTAGTAGAGAGACTGTTCGCCAAAAGAATCGCCTTTGGTTAACTTACGAATAAATTTTGCTCCTTTGTATACAGAAGCGACCCCTTCCTTAATATAGTAAAGTGATGAACCGGGATCACCTTCCTGTATTATTGTTTGATTTTTGTAAAACTTTTGAGTAATCAGGGCAGAGGCGATGATGTCCTTCTGATCATTGCTTAAGTTGGCAAAAAATCGTATGCCTTCTAAGCATTTCCTGTTTTAGTTGTAATCGCGAATGATCACTTCCTCAACAGCTTAACGAAAGGTTTGTCGATCTATTAGCCACAGAGTTGCACTTTCCCTGGCTTTCACGGAGCATGTCCTTTGAGTATTATAGAGCAGAGCTAATTATCCAAATCCTATATCTCTATTTTGTTACCATCTGAACTTTTGATTTCTTTCTTGAGTTTGCCATCTACTATCAAATCCATGATTCCACGTTAAACGATGAAAAAGCAAAATCCTATCTGTCCTGCCTAAAAAACATATGCTCCCTCTGCAATGTTACAATAGAACATCTTTTCTTTAATATTTTCGAGTTCGCTCTCGGAAAGGTTGTAGAAAATGAAGTGATTCTTTAAACATGCTAGTATAAGATTGGAGTCGGCCATGGTCTTCTTCTTGGGTATGATCTATATGTTTTAAGTGATTCTGGATTGCACTGCTTAAACTTACTTTTGTTCCTGAGTTGTTGATGCGGTACGTAATGAGCGAACAACTCCGCCTTCGACTTCTTTTTTATGGACTCCTCAGTGTATTCCATTCAGTCGCCTCTTCTAGAATTATAAGAGCTTTATTTCATTCGCCAGCACAGCAAGCAAATTTAAATTTGAATTATTACAGATTTCATGAATTATGAAAGAATGGTTTCTTGATTATCTATTAAATTTTGGAGATTAACAGTTATTTCAACTATAAAATTGTTGTATTTATTTATAAATAAAAAGGTAATCTTTTTATAGACGTTCATCAGTCTTTTTCAAGATAAATCAGATCTCACTATGATTATTGATAATTAATACCAATATTTAATTTATAATAGTTTTAATGGATATTGAAAATTAACCTCCAAAATTAGCTGACTAAGAAGAACCTTACACTCTTGAAGGTATAACCGCCATCATCTCTAATAATTATCATAACGTTCAAATTAATAAGACCACTTTACAAATATCAGATGAAGGGTTTACTCTCCTTCAATAGTTAGGAGAGGATAAATGGTTGACTATCTATACAACATTTGCCAATACAACCAGCGTAGGATCTGATAAAACCAATTTGGTAATCTTTGTTGGTGATAATGAGTCTGAATAAGAGTAATAAATGCCCGAAGTTTTGCAAATCATACAAAGTGGTAGTAGTGGAAATGTTGTTTTGAGTGGAGACACCTTTACTGTGACTTTAGACATGTCTTCATATGGTAAGAACGTAGTGAAGTAGGTTAATGATTTGCTGGTAAACGCAATGGGAGAAGCAGATGATCACCAGAGTAGGTATGACTAAGACGAAGAGTTCGATAATATGATTTCTGCGGATAACATCGATGAAAACGGGGCTATCATAGGCATGAGCGGAGAGTCAGAAGAGGATGAATAAGAAGATGAAGAGGATCAGTAGGGTAAATGATGGGTTATTTATTATCATGAAAGCTCCTCTTATCTTATGAAATTATAAAATACTCTTTAAAAGCAAAATAATTTTCCTCTGATAATTTATCTCGCTTAATCTTTGGAAGAAGCATTCTACTTTATGCAAGCAAACATCTTTGGAACAGAAATTCATTTAACAATATATGCATAAATCATTGTTCTTCATACAAGAGTTTGAATAATTACAGTCACTTCCGCATTTTGATTAAGTGTCTTTTGAATCTCCTTAATAATATTGTTAGATCATGTATTGATCTATTATTCTAGTCTAGCGGCTTTTCAGGAGAATATAATATAATAAAAACTACTGAAGGAGTCATGGGATGATAGAAGGATTGGCTAATCTAGAGCCAGTCTTTAATAAATAATAATAAGTTCAGCTTAAATTTGCTCGTAATTCTTTCTATTTTAATCATATTATTGTTTTGTCAAAAATAACTCTTCTATCAATTCGCCAGAAATTACTTTTCTTTCTCCAATTTTATTGTATTGATTGATTTAATATCTCAATGAGGCATAAAATCCGCATAATTCTTTTCTGTGTAATATTTACTTTTTCCTCAGAAATGACCAAAACTTGGTTTTTGTTATTAAAATTTAACCTCAAAACTCAACGTACTGAATTGTCTATCTCAATGACTGTCATATAGTTGTATTTATCCATTTTTATATCCCAGCCCTTATTCTATATCTCTAATAAATATTCAAAGAATACATTTATATTATCCCTTCAAAAAGCATGAATCGCGCCCTTAAAACTCCCCCCAAAAGTCCACAGTAGCTCTTCCACAATTTAGTATTGAAGTTAACACCTCGACTTGGATCAAGGATTCTCATGGTCTTTATGACTATGAAGCACAGGAAGAATTATACCGCCGGGAAACCTGCTACCTCAAAAATAGCTGCAAAGTCTATCGTGATATGCTAAAAAATCAGACTGTAAAAATGTTAGCACTCAGATCTTTGACTTCAACGGAAAGTTGGGAGAAACTGATCTTACTTTAGTAGCAGAACTTTGGATTGATCGAACAAAAACCAGTCCATAATTTAAGCTAAGGTGTCCCATCAAAAAGTAGAGCGAATAATTTGAGTAGGGCATTCCGACGAGAACCCCTTATTTGGTGGTTCGTGAATACTCTAAGGACCAAACAAACGCAGGCTACCCTTTGAGTAAATATTGAGTAACTTAGAGCCAGGGAATATAATAAAGTTAGGTCGAGTGGAATATATGGTAATATAATCCAAAAATTAAGAGGAAACCTTCACTTTAAGGGACACCAATCACTTCGAATAGACCAACGGCATTTTCGAAGTATAAGACAAAAAGAACAAGAATTAACAAAAAAAGCCTTCAGAAGAGGAATAAACCAACTGCAAAATATGTCTATGTAACGAGTAAACGTAAAATGATCCTTTGATTTCTCCGTGTAACTGTAAGGGCAGTTGTAGTATGATTCATGCTGAATGTTTGCGCACTTGGATTAATAGTAAAGTCAAGAAATAAATAAAGGGCATTGCTTCTTCTTACAACTTCACCAAATTTGAGTGTGAGATCTGTAAATTCCCCTTTCCGCAAATAGTTAGGCTCGAGCATAAAGACATCGAAATGATGACCATCACCAAACCCAACAAACCGTATATTCTTTTGGAGAGCCTCTACAACAAGTTCGAAAATAAAGAGTAGCGATGCCTACATTTAATTTCCACAGAAGAAAATACTCCCATCAAAATAGGAAGAGGCCATGAGTGCGAAATCAGAATATCCGATATTTCAGTTTCCCGTAAGCACGCCTAAATTCTTCTCAAATAAGGCGAATTTTATATCATTGACACCAAGGCTAAATTCGGCACTCTTGTTAATTTGGATGAGTAGTACATCTTTTCAAATAACAAGTCCATCTCCATTCAATGCGGACGAACAGTCTTCGAGTTCAAGTCAAAGGTGGAGCAACTATAAGAGGGAGACACCTAGTGATTGGAATATAACTTCGCCATCGTTATGATTTAAATGGTGATTCTAATTCACCAAAAGTATTATTAAATATTACTACTAAATTGAGTAAATAGGCTTAAGTTTAGCCGTCGATTGGCAAACTCATAATATTTGGAGGTTTAATGGACAAAGACTGCAATCAGCGGGACTAGGTCTTTCTGAGTCAACTCCAGAGCGACTATCAGCGCATCGTAGACGAGATGAATCGATCCAAAGAGGAAATGGCGTACCAATGATATAACTTAGAAACAATTTGCTTCAGAATTCTATCTAACTCAAAAAAGTCCAAAATCAAATGTCTGAACAAAAGGATTACTATGAAAAGCTCATCTCCGATCATCTGAGGAGAATTTCTGAGCTTGAGGACATGTGTAAAAATCTGCAAGCAGAATAAAACGATAAAAATCGTCGGGAATTCCGCAAGTACATTGAAAGCATCAATGAAAAATAAGCCTAAATCAACAACATGCGCCGCGTACTGGCTTCTAATAAAAATAAAATTTCTGTCCTCTAGAATGAGATTATAAACATTAATAGCGCAAAGGATGATCTCTAAATTTTCGTGATAAAATCCTTTGAGACTATTAAAACTGGTATGAAAGAAATGGACAACATTCTGAACGAGTTTGAGACTGAGAAGATGGTGATTTAAAGCAAATACAGACAGCTCAATGAAAAGGTTAATTTATTGCTTGAACAGATCAACTAGATGACAGAGAGGAAAAAATATGTGGAGGAAAACTATGAGAAACTCAATGGATTGTATCAAGCATCGAGGAATTAGTGCATCGAGCTCAAGTTCAAAATATAAAAAAAGAAAATGAAGGAAGCAACAGAATCCCCCAATAAGCTGTTGAATCAAACCAACTTGCCAACCACCAAGGCAGAAGAAGAGTTATCAGAATTGATACAAAGCATCTTAGAGCTGCCTAACCAGCTAATAGATCGATAGAACTCTTTAAAACAAGTCGAGTAATACTATAAATTGAATGTTGAACTAATTGAGGAGAATAACAAGTTAAAGTAACAACTCAGTCAAAATGAGCAAGTAATTGATGAATACAAAATAAAATACGTTCCGGGGTATGAAGACGAACTTCTAAAAGCCAAATAGCCATCTCTCTATGAATATCTAAAGTAAAAGAAAGAGCATTTCATGGAGTTCGAAAACGCCATTGAAAAGATAGAAACGTATATTGAAAAGCGAGATGAGGAGATCAATCAGATCCTAAAGAGTATGTCTTAAAAATAAATCGGTTGCAGTTGCGGTAAACAAGCTGATCTTGATAAGTTGCAGTTAGAATATGATACTTCTGTGAGGAAAGCGGAACAATTGATGGAAATCAACCTCAAATCTAAGAAATAAATGGTCGCTTTCGAAAAACTGGTCTTTGCATATAAAACTGAAATCAGGGATCTTCTCAACGAAGGAAAAAAGGGAAACAAAAGAAAACCTTTAAAAAAGAGATGCTTAGCCTGCTGCCTGCCTATATAAAAAAATGAACTCAGTGAAGTTTGCCCCGATTGCTAAAAACCTTACCACAGCAAAGATTGCATCAATCAGCATGAATGTGATCTGATGAAACTGGGATAAAGCTATTCGAGTGTTTCCCGTGACATGTGAGTGATCAATTCGCCCTTATATAAATTCTTGTCCTTCTTGCTCTAATATACAATTTGTTTGATTTTTAAAATTTTCGTTACAAAGCAACCTTTTCTGAAATTTACGTAAATTCTGTCAAATCTTGTGTATTTAATTATATCAATTTATGAGTCTAAAAAAATCATAACTGCGCGAACTGTAAAAAGAGAGAGATCGCTTTACTTCTATCATGGAAATTGCACTTCAAGTTTTAAATGAAAAAAGACAAAAGAAATTATAGCGTATACTCTAAGAATGTCCTGATGTTGAATGCGCACAGGAAGTAATGGGATCCTTCAAAGAAGTGAATAACGAAGTCGACAAATTTTTAGATGGAATGAGCTCCTAACTGTACAAATGCGTACAAACTGAAAGGTAGTTAAGCGCAAGCGGAATAATAAATTGTTTTAGCAAATTTTAGTATTTAATTCGGCATTAAATCAGCAAAATTGATTTGGTGTGAATGATGAAATTTATTAAGTAGTATAGGTGAAATATCAATATTTCAGTTTGCACAAATCATCAAAAAGCAAACTTATAAAATGTATGAATGTAGATCATAGTTATTGATTCTGAGCTTATTGCTATGATTTGTTTGTTTCGGTTTCTCTTTTGGACATAAATATTTTGAAATAATTGCTGAAAAGCTTAAATAATAATAGAAGACAATAGTTTTATCCTTGAAAATTATATTGGTCCTTTTGTTGATATCATTTATAATAAGGTATAATATTATTAATCTATCTTAGATGACATTGAAGGCTGCTTTTTTAGTTCTAGCTCTGGGATTTATTGTCATTGAGGCCGCACATCCTTAATCTAAGCTTTACTTCACTGATTACTGCAAGTATTACAATTATCCGGTCTAAAAGCATACTGTTGTTACTGAAGATGGATATATACTTACCATGTTCCGGATTCAAAAGAAGGGATCTCAAATAAAGCAAGGCTTAAAACCCATTATTTTGCAGCATGGCCTGCTCGATTGCTCGGATACTTGGATAATTAACGACTAAGATAAAGCTCCTGCCTTCTTACTGGCCAACAGAGGATATGATATATGGTTGGGCAACAGTCGAGGCAACAAACACTCGAGAAACCATACAAAATATAACCCTGACAAAAATAAATAATTTTGGGAGTTCACTTTTCAGCATATGGCAGACTATGATCTTCCTGCAATCTTTACATATGTAAATAAGATGACAAATCAAAAGCCACATTATATTGGTCACAGCCAAGGGAGCATTCAAATGCATGTTGCTCTGTGCAAAAGAAATGCCGTTGTGGAGGGCTTGATGGACAAATATTTTGCCTTTGGGCCAGTTGCTTATGTAAAAAATGCCAAATCTCATGTTTTAACTTTATTAGATCGCTCCGATCTTTTAGGATGGTATCACTTAAGAGGAATTCATGAATTTATGCCTGGCTTTGGTTGGTTTTAAACTGATATTGGAGTTATCTTTTGTGCTACTTTCCCAAAAATATGTGGGGATATAATGACTCAGATCATGGACGGTGATGCATCAGTGGATAACTATGATCGCTATGATGTATTGGTTGGGCATGATCCTGCTGGCACAAGTATTCAAAATATGTAGCATTGGAAACAAGCTTTTGACGGTGGTAAGTTCCAAGCATTCGATTACGGCTCAACGAAGGAAAATAATGTTCATTATGGGGCCCCATATCCTCCTATTTATAATTTATAAAAAATTAGAGTTCCAATGCGACTGTTTGCGGGAGTTTCTGACCTGTTGGCCGATATTACTGATGTTAATTATCTTTGGGATTCTCTAAGTCCGGAAGTAAAAACCTTCCTAAAGGTGTATAATGCTGGGCACTGCACATTTATGTGGGGAAAAGATATAAATCCTTGGATGAACGACGTTTACGCGATGCTTGCCGCATGATCAGCATAAATATAACTATGTTAATTCCAAAACGGATACAATCTTAATAATTAATAATTGTATCAGAATAAGAACTTCAAAAATGAATGAATTGAATAATGAATAAACAAAGTTAATGAGTTAAAGAGAAGGCAACTGCCTGATCAATGAATTTTTTGATGAGTTTTAGAAATATAACAAATAGATGATGTTTGCCAGTTAATTGAATTCAAATATCTTCAAAAATAACCCATTAAACTTATCATTGCACTTTCTCTTGAAGTTCCTCCTGATTCTACTCTTTAATGATCTGTTTTTTCAGTAGGGTTTGCTTTAATTTATTGAGAACTCTCTCTTGGGCTGGCCTCAATTTAATATTTTATTCGATGCTTAGGCATTTTTCTATGATTGCCTGCTTCATTTGAGGTATTTTTTTGAGGATGAAATGAAAGAATCCTTGATGAAGCTTGCATTTTCTTTTGGTTAAATAGATCTCCAACATCTATTGAATGATTGCTTTGGCATAAGCTTCATTTTATTGCCGAAGTTTCCTTAAAATACTGATGAAATCCTCTCCAAATTTGTGTGATTATTTTTTAATTTTGAAGAGTAGTAAATTTTTAAAGTATTCTGCGATTTGCCTTAATTTTTAATCTTGAATAACGCCCCTATTGAGCAATCCATGAAGGATTTCTCTCATTTTCTAAGGTTATTGCATGATAATATCTTGATTCAGCACATCCACGAGAGGCGATACGTTTTTTGCCTTTTCAACAAACAACATCAGAAGAGAAAACACTTTGTTCTTGAAAGCTTTTACCTTTTATTTAGTGGGGTGCGAGTCTTACTTTTCTTTGCCAAGGTCAACAACTTTCTTATCGTTACCTAAAATGGATAAATCTTCAGAGCAATCGCCTTCCTCCATATGAATTATAATATAACAAATAAAGCAATGATAAAATTAGTATAAATTGAGCATATTAATAGATAAAGGTATATAAATGATAAAATCAGACAGTAAGAATATAGCAGGGACTACGGCCGTTAAAGGATTTGAAAGTATACTCTATAATTTATTTTTCTCCAATGGGATTTATCTGGCAATTGAGGAAGATGAGCGTCATTTTTGGAAGGGAATTATAGAATGTTTTAAAAGATTCATCGAACTATTTATAATAATTTTGCCATTAAACTTCACAAGGTTTTTCGATTCTTGTTGCAATGAGATCAGCCTCAACAGCCCCTTCTTGCAAATATTTTTTAACTACCCCAAAGACAACTTCACTTTTTTCCCTTTGTGCTATAGTTTACAGGATATATGGGTTGGTTAATTTCATCTGCTAGTCGATAGCATAATCAACAATAACTGCCTTTTTATTACAGCCTATCATTTCCTTCAGCAAATCGTAGGATATATCTTTCTTAATTTCATCATGTTAAATCTTGGCACGAACCAGGTGTAAAGTAGCAAGACAGTCTTAAATTGAATCATGCTCATTGACTTGTATCTGTCTCTGAATAATAAAATAAATACTTTTAGAATATTTTAAGATAAAGACTTGAGCTTAAATTTGGCTCCATTCTTACGCATGAAGAGTATAGCACTATCGATCACCTTTTTATGGATGAGTTTCATTGCCCTTAAATCATTTTAAAGAGAATGTCCCACCAAAATGGTATTCTCTGATAATATTTCTTCCAAAAATGGATATAGTTTGCTTTATAAAGTATTGGTCACTGGCTGTAGTATTTCTTCTGTGATTCCACTGAATTGAGTATTATAATTAATGATTTCGATGTTTGGCTTGAATAGTTCATCAAAAAGTATCTCGCCTGCGAAGTTCATAATTGTAGCTCTTGCGAGTTAAAATCCATTGATGGAAGAAACCATTTCGCAGTCAATTACTAAGATAGTGTTTTTTAAGAGTGGAGTATTCTGAGAAAGATGGGAAGGTAGGTAGTAATCAATATATGGGAGTAGCTCTTAATTTGGATAGGAGTGAAGACTAAGTTCTTCAGGAGTTAGGATGTACTTTGCATACTTTAAGTATAATTCTTCGGTGAGAGCTGATTCTTCGGTTAAAACGGTTGCATTTCCAATTTCCTCTATTTTTTGTTAATTTTCATAGCACAGCAGTTTCTCCCAAAGATTTTCTCTATAAATTTTGTCATTTCCTTTAAATAGAGCTGTATTTGTTTAATTTGTAATGGATGACAAAAAGACCAGCTATTTCTTTTTCATCATCTACTAGAATAGCTGTCCTTCAATTTAGAGGTCAATATACACTATTTGTTCGATATTTGACTGCCTCTTTATTAACAGCCACATGGGGTTAGGCACTGTTTGTGTTAGCAGGTAACGTAGATAAATTTTTAAAGCCTTGTGACTGCGAAAACGATTGGTGCGATTGTAGTCACTAATACTGGCAGTGAGTGGAATTTTTTTCTTTTTATCTGCTGAACTCCATTTCTACTTGATCTTCTCTTTGCTTTCTGGATCTAACTTAACTTTTTTCTTGGGTTGGCCAATTTATTTTTGAATGTCCTCATATGTTGGGTCCATACACTTGTTAATGGTGGCAATTGCGCACTCTGATTATTATTATGATATAAAAGAAATGAAGTGAAATATATATAAAATGAAATTTTAATCGGGAATGCTTAATTACAAGAAAAGTTAATATTTTTGCATTATTGCTTGTTTGGAATTGTCATTTAATTTTTGTTGAAAGTTAATTATATTTTCTTATATAATTTGACAAAAACATATGACTTGAATTAATTAAGCCTAATATTATCTTGAACTATTTGTTGTCTCATATTAATCACAAATAAATTTTTTCAACTCGTTTCGTCACAAAAAAAGTTAGTTGATTTTTTTCAACCAAGATAAATATCACATTTAAGGACCTTGATATCATTATTACCACTAATTAATTCATTTTTATTGATGAAGGCTCTACTTTTAGCAGCAGTCCTTGCTCTCGCCGTAGCAGTTGCCCTCCCCGGCGACGGCATTGATGGTTGTACTGGCCATTAAAGTCAATTTCCCCTCATTGATTAAGAACCAACCCTCGTTGCCTCGGTTCCCAATGGAAAGAAATACACGATAGGTATCATTTGCACTATTCAGATTATGATGGCAGAAAGTTTTACATAGTGTCAATCCGTGGAAGTGCTTTTGAGATGGGTGAGGCCTACGGTACCCTCATGAAAGATGAGCTTGAAGTGATGGTCAAGGATTTTTACGGATGGGCTGCTGGATTTATAGCCAACAACGTCACGCAAATCAGCATGCTCCCCCAATTTCTTCGGTAGGATATTGGGCTTACCGGCGTTGATTTGGCTAAACAATTGTTGGATTTAAATTATATCATCACCAAACAATACACACCTAAGAGATGGGAGGATGAGTACAAGGGTGTTGCCAAAGGATCTGGTATTTCTATCAAAACCTGGAGAAGAATCAACCTTATTCCAGAGCTTCTCAAGGCCTCATGCAGCATTGGAGGATGGTGGGGACCTGCCACTGCAAATGGACAGCTAATTCAACTCAGAGCCTTGGACTGGGAGGAGCATGCCCCTATCTCAAAATTCCCCACCATCACTGTTTATCACCCAACTGAACCTGGGTCAGTTCCTTTTGCTAACATCGCGTGGGCTGGCTTCTTCGGCAGTCTTACTGGCTATTCATCAGCAAAGATAGGAGTATCTTAAAGGTTGAGAGGCAGTCCTGCTGAAAACATGACCAGATTTGGTAAGCCATGGACCTATGCTCTTAGAGATGTGCTTCAATTTTCTAAAACTCTGGATGATGCCCTAAACAATTTGAATACCACTGACCGCACTTGTTCTGTCTATCTTGGAATAGGTTCAAGTGTAAACAACACTTACCGTATTATTGAATACGATGAAAAAGCCCTAAACGTCTATGATGATACAGACTGGCACTTTGGAAACACTCACCCTAAAATGTAAGGCATGATCTGGAAAGCTTATCATGATGATTTGACTTGCTTCAAGAGTCATTTCGTGCCTGCCTACGGCAGCATTACTCCTGAATTGGTGTGGAAATACGTTGCACCTCGCTCAGAAACTGGAGATTCTCAGGTAATTGTGATGGACTTTGCCAACAACCACATCTATGCCATGTACCCCAACCCAGCCACTCAAACTGTGGGGTATAACCGACCAGCAATTAAGATTGACCTGACGCCCCGCTTCAATGAAAAATGGTGATTATCATTCCTCTAAATCGATTAAATGTATCAATAAATAATTTACCAAATTAAATTAAGTTTAAGATAGCAAAATCATACAGTTAGTCTCTTCAAAAGACCAACTTCGTATCGGGAAACGGATCGTTCGAAGA
>Ga0302188_10000674_pt1 | contig 28169 bp, 24 predicted proteins | sample II_Bog_E2_1_FD_198783 | JGI IMG/M metagenome (GOLD analysis project Ga0302188, IMG submission 198783) | Peat permafrost microbial communities from Stordalen Mire near Abisko, Sweden - II_Bog_E2_1 | ecosystem: Environmental > Terrestrial > Soil > Wetlands > Peat | place: Sweden: Abisko...
TCTAATATAATTTTAGCGAATCAACAACAAAATGATTTGAAATCCAAAGGTATCACTCGGTAGGCGAGAATATTGTTTTGCTGGATTAGATTCCTGGCTGGATAAAAATACAAAGATAGAAATCACCCATGTGTTTAACACTTAGAAATTCTGTAGCAGTCAAACAAACAAGGAGATCACTGTACTGAAATTAAAACTGTCCTTTATGAGCGAGGAGAGTCATTTATCAGGCTAATTAGAAGCTGATGATTTGATCAGGCTAGTTTTATTTGTAGTCGGATAATTTTCTGAAGGTAGATCAATGCTGGTATTATTGCTCGAATAAGTTATTGAGTGGCTGGATGTTTTTAAACTTATCTAAATTAGCAACCAGTCTTTTTTAAAAATCTCCATCTTGATTATCGAGTTCTGTGTTTTGGCTCAAACAAAAAAAACACCATTGGATGTTTACGGTAATCTCACTTCCATTGTTGTAGGCTCCACCTTGATCCCCCCTCTGTCAGCCAGATAATCTCCAATAGCATAGTGAATAGCAACGATACTCTTCATAACATTGCAGAAAAATACAAGAGCGATGACACTATTGAGAATTGTTTGGCAAATCGAGTCTTTCATCGAACGTTTGCAAGGACATAATCTTGCATTTCTACTGTTCAAACAAAACATTAATTTATACCCTATATTTTGACTCTCAATGCCGAGCAGAAAACTGGCAAAATCATCACACTGTTGATGAGGTATCGGTGGACTACAAAAAATACAAAATGACCTTGTGCTATCATCACAAATAATTTAACCAGACTATCATTATCATTAATAAATCTTGGTTTATTAAGTTTCCTTAAAAACATAAAATTTTAATGAAAAGTCCAGTTAAAATTTTTTTTAAGATATAAAATTTTGGTCGCAGGAATGCTTCCCAGATAATTGTAATTGTTTTATTGACAAATTTATAGCTAGCAAATTTATTTAAAATGACTTTTTGGTGATTGTTCACATGAAAGTGTATACAACAACGAAGATAGATTATTTTCACAAACTAGCCCGCCTTCCTACAGAATATTTGGCATCATTCCTATCTGCCTCATATTTATTGGCAAATTTTGATAAACAAAATTATTCCCACCAAGAATACAAAAATCGATATTTTTTTTCATTTTTAACTTAAATATAACATTAGATTGACTGATGAATTTATTTTTCAAATTACTATTTAAATACCCTGAAGTTATTTATTAGAAGATGTCAAACAATATCATAACTAGTGGTGAGGTATACATAAAAAATCTGTTTTTGCATAAACAAGTTGATAAAAGGCTCTTGCTCTCCGTGCTTCCGTGATTATTTAACATACTGCTAAATGTCCTTGATGAGTTTTGTATTGACCATTGTTTGATTATCAGTCGATATGCTACTACGGATAGAATCGATAATCTCACGATTGGGCATGAAAGCCGTTATTTACTCCTCATAGAAAGTTTGAATTTATTGCAGTAACTGTAGGGTAATCTAATTTTCTGCTATTGTGGTTTACCTCATCAGGATTTCTTTTTTTTTGAAGGACGACATTACTTTGTCCACTCTTTTATAAAAATTTGAGAATATTTTTTTTAATTTTTATGATTTAGGCAGTCGAACTTTCTTCTTTGAACGGATTTTTATTTCATCTCCATTGAGATTAACGATAATCTTACCCTACATTTTTTATGATAAAAAGGAATCATTCGCCTCCAACCACTTATTGTCTTTGTTGATGCCTAAAATGGCAGTAAAAGGAGTTTATAGTAAATCATCTTCGAACACAATACTGACTATAGGATGAGGATAACTAAAAGGTTTCACGAGAAGCTCAACGAATAGGTAGATAAAGAATGTAAGTACATGAGAGTTCTCGCAAATGAAGCAAATGGATTCTTCTAGCATCATAAGACAGTAGATATCGTAAAGTATTTATTTATCCATGAGCTGCAGCATCTTGAAAGCCCAACCTCCTGCAAGTTAATTTTTTAATAGAGATTTGTCCAATTGCAGATTCATTGTTTCTTCGCCAAATTTTAACGAAAGACTGGCACCTTCTTTAACTGTGAATGATTTCAAAGTTGGAGTGAGCTCTATCAATATTTTTTATAGTTCATGAGTTACGTATTTGATATCAAGTACTTGATATTTCTGTTATTGTTTGGAGTGCTCCTCTATTCTTCGAATTTTGATCTGGTCAACGAGATGAATTAACAATTCACAAAAAAAATTGATAAAGGGAAAGTAAGTCATCACGCATAAGCGAAAACTGCTTTTATACACACAGTTACTGCCATATACTATATGACTGTCTTTTTCTTTATCCTTTTTTGCTGTTCCAGTTCCTTCTTAATGACCTTATACTCCTAACGTTTCATCCGCTCGATCATCAATCATGCTGAGACTACGCTGTATTTTACCACGATATGGCTTATCTGAAAAAATATAGTCATTAAATTCCAAAGCAATATTGAAGAGTGATCGAAAGGGATTCACCTATTTACAAAGTGGATTATGAATTTTTGTATCCCCCTGATATTCTTGTTGACATTGGAAAATGAATACTTGGCAGTCAGTATTCTTTAAACTTTTACGGAAGATGATGCGATCGATCTCGATCAACTTGTTCTTTTCCCGAATGAGTTTGGCTGCTACTCGTTCCGGGTAAAGATAGTTTCCATATACCTAAAGGTTTTGATCGCGATCAGGGAAGTACAGCTGATGAGCGACTGCATTTTTTGTATTTTCACTAGAAATAACATCATCCTCGCATGGACCGAATAGACATATCTTCTAAAACAAATTTATTTCCCTTGGCGAATTCGGTAACTCAATGGGGAGGTCCTACTTTGAATCATGCTCATCATTCTATGAACTTAGATCGTTGAGGTGCTTTTTCATGATGAAGTTATTATTAAGCCTATGAGACCATATTTGAAACTCCTCCACCAATTGCTTACGATTTTTTTCAGGAGCACGCAAGCAATGCGGACAATTTTCAGTCCTACTTTTTGGGGGTTGAATCGAACTCCTAATGAGACCATATTACGCTTCGGCATTCCAGTTGGTGGCGTCCTGCAATTCCTTTCTAAGTTGTTGATTTTCTGCTTCTAACTAAGTTGTTTGATACATAGTCGTGCAAGTTTGGCATTCAAGGTCTGCCATTACTCTTCCGTACGTTACATAGGTATTAAAAGATAACTTTATGATATATATAGAGGTTTTCTGTATAAAATAATGAAGTTGATAATATCTTAAATATAATAAAGTTGATAATATGGAAATGTGCTTCCTAATTATTGGGTGAATAATTTGATAAAAAGAAAATTGATACGACAATGATATAAAAGATGAAATCAGCACCGAAGGACTGACTTGTGTCCAAAAGACGGAAAACTACTTATAGAAATATATATTAAGTGGTCTCTTAAATGCAGTGAATACTTATATAATCTCAAGCATATCAAATGTCTACGTTTTCGAAAGAAAAAGAAGAGCAATTCAAGAAGATGTACCCGTAGCCAGTTCTTACTTCTTTACTCGAGAGTGGTCAAATTGATGCGATCAAAGAATAGTTGAAAACTAAAATTTCAAAGCCGTGGCATTTTAGTAATTCGATGAAGATAAAAAACTAAATTGATAGATTGGCCAATAGATACATGGAACTTCTCTCTGATGGAGATATCAAGGCTATTGTGAACGTTGTTTACGATAATTTCAAAAATCAGAGGAAACTGGAAGGCCAGATTGTTTACTTGCGATTTTTTCATGAAATGATTGTTCATTATTAAAGGTTCCGTCTTCCAATCAGCGAGTTCATTCTTATTGTATACTCGCAGGTGGTATGTTAGATTCAAAATGCAAATAAAAAATATATGCTAAATGAGCTTAAGATTATGTATCGACTATGGTATAGCTATTTGGATTTATTTACTCTAAGGAAAATTAGAGAATTCACCTATGTGGAAGCAAGAATGGATATTTAGGCAATTTCCCTGAATGATATGGCGCTCATGAAGCAAATTAGTGAATTTCCTAAATATTTGAGAGAGAGAATTCTTAATCCAGTGGGCCCCCACGCTCCAAACTTCGTTGAGATGCAAGATTATTTCAAATAAAATTAAAAAGACTATTATCGATGGAAAATGCAAAAAAAAGAGAAAAGATATGAAAAGGTCGAATCTGAAGGTAAACATTAATCTTAATTATTTTAGGCTGAAAAATCAAAGCAAAAGCTGCCAATTTCCGACCATCCAACAATTGAAAGTAAAACGATAGAGAAAAACTAATAAAAGATAGAAGAAAGAAAATCTGCCGAATTAAGTTAAAATTAGCTTAATACTTCGGGCAAATAATCCCTCTGCAAGTTAAAATAAATGTACAACAAATTGAAATTGTTAAAGGCCAAAAGAAAGGGATCGAGACGACTCTTGAATGACGGAGTTTGGTAAGTTTAAACTTAATCTTCAAATGCCCCGGAGAATATCTCTGATTTATCTTTAGATCAGTTTCGACAATACGAAGAATAATGGTAAAATTATGTTGATGAAGAATGGAACTATCCTTTTGGAGAGGATTAAACTAATGACCCCGAAAATCGACTTTCCATAAAAAAGAAGAATAAACAGTGCAAATTTTGTTTTCAAGAATTTTAGACCAAGTAAAACGAGGAAGGAGCCATTGCTTATAAAGAAGCCTTATGCTTTTATATCACTCGATCACCATCGAATAAATTTAAGGAAGATTTGCCTTGTTTTAGGATACGGGCGTAAGACTCAAAATTGAAAGATGGAGTATTTGTTCTTCATAGAAGCTGCTATAGTATTCTATCGAAAGGGAACATGGACGAATCAAAATGGGAGCTAGTTTGAAACATGATTTGTATGGCATATATTTTTCAGATTAAAGAGGATATATAATAATCAGAACAGTCTTAAAATCAGATTAATTAATATTACTGCCAGTAACACTGCAATTAAGATCTTATTTTGATTTTACAATTTCTTTACTTTTGTACTACCCATGTGCTTAGACGTTGACACTTCTTACTCCTGTATCTATTGCATCATTTCCTTACTCCCCGCAGCATCAGTCCCACCCCCTATCATCTTAAACAATTTGGCTGTTTCTGACAAAAGAAAAGAGGTTTTGGATTTGACTTAATCTCCAGATTTGGAAGAAATCATGCCTCTCATGGATGTATCCTTCACAAAAGTAATTTTATAGTAAACCTTAATTTCCACATCCTTGTCTTTCTTTACAATTTTATGTAGGATATTTAAAAAAAAGCTGTCTGCGTATGGAGCTCCCTTTGATTCAGATTTTATTAGATAATCAAGCTCACTATCACTGATCCAGTACATTCGAACGCTTTATTTGTTTATACAGGTTTTAGGCATGAAAGGAATGGGCGGTAGAGGCACACTGTACTCATTGACTCTCTCAGAAAATAGGGGAGTGTTTACGAATGTTCTCCCTTCTTCTAAACTGTAAAACATTGGGCCTGGAGGGACATATTTGGTGGTGGTATAATTGGAACCTCCTGATTTCTTGAGTATATAACTCATATAGCAACACTATTATTTCCCTTTATACTTGAAGGGTTTATCAGAATATACCATTTCATAGACTGAATCGAGAGTTGCATTTTCAAGCACCACTGATGCCTGTTCTGCGTAACCCTCTAAACTTTACAACTCACCTTTTATATTCTCTCTTCTGTTTTTTACGAACTATATTTATTAAGGAGTAAGTTCAACAGAAGTCTTTTTGGTAGTTTTTTTAGCCGAAGATGTGCTCGTAATTTGTTGCTGAATTAACACTTCTGCCTTGGAAAGTTATGGGAAGTGAGAAAAGATAACAGGGCCGATACTTGTTGTGACTGTAAGTTCCTTTTAAAATATTTTAACATTGACAGTTACTTCTTCCACAAAATCAAGTGGAATATTAAGCTCAATCATATTATTAGACGAGTTGAAGATGATATTCTTCTATAGGATCTTGAGCATTCCTCGCGTTTCTTTCTTAGTATTTAGACTGCAGTTGAATTTGTCGACTTCCTTCTCACTTTCAATCTTAATTTCGCTAAAAATGTTGATAAACTTGTTGATGTCCTTTAAGCCTTCTGTTTCTTGTTGCAACCTCTTATACTTCTCAGCATTTCTAAACTCCTTCCAGAGCCAAAGCTACTTTTTAGATGGCTTTTTTTGTGGTCTGTAGTACTCATCCTCTATATGAGATATTTCCATCGAATCCTCAATGCTATTTTTCTTTTTCTTGTGATATTTCATATTAAAATAATTTTTGAGGTGACCCAGGCTCTATTCCATAAGTTTATAGATGCGGTCGATAATGTCATTGATGTAGTCATAACTTAGCTGGTCAAATAGGTGATTTATCTGATCCAAACTTTTGTTGCCACCGCTGTCTACTTTATTTTTGAGACTCGGCGAGCATTTTAGAAGGGAAAGTGTTATCTACGAATGCTTGTTGATGTTTTGACGTAATTTAATAACATTTGCTTGGTGGATATGGAGCAAATTTGGGATCTATCCAATTTTTATACAGAAATAATGAAAGGATTCCAAAGTCTATATCATCTCCGGAGTTGGACTTTCGTCGTTTTCATAAAGTTTGTTGACGTCTTCCATCATCAGCTTTGAAGTTTATTCCTAATGTTTACAATTTAGGGACGTAACGGCAAAGCCTTCCATTAAATTCTTAATGATAGTCTCCACTTCATCAATCAAGTCGTTATATTACTGGGTGGCAGTGATTATGATTTCAGGCAGTTTATCATTGCCTTATTCGGCATGGCTAGTGTTTCTCTTTTTAAATTTGTGCAATAGAGTACTTTATCTGATTTGATCCCTTGTGATGTTCTGGAAAGCTTTGTACCTTTGACTCACGCATTCATTCAGTGTGAGCAGCGTTTGCGTGAGACACTCTCTAGCTCCTTTTGACATATCAATCAACTTCTTATGCACTTTGTACTTCCCGCTCAACATCTTCTGGCGATAAAACCCAATTTATTTTTAGAATTGTAAAGTGTTTTTGTAAATGCCGTCCAACAGCTAATTTCCCTCCTTTTCTAAATCCTTTTTGTTTTTAATAAATGCCTGCAATGCCGAACACTTTCCTTTCACATATTTGTTGTCAAAGAACACAATTGGATCTTTGACTTCCTTTTTAAGTTGACTATATAACGCGTTTAGATTATCGTCAGTAGTACTCAAAGTTTTATAGACTTATTGATACTTGGTTTGAGGTTCGCTGTACTTACTTACACGTGCAATCATCTCAAAGGTAGGCCCTCGAATCGGGTCAGTCTCCATTTACTCGAGCTGCTGATAGTAATCAGTTTTAAAGGTGGCTACCTCGTCAATGATTTTGATAAAATCAATGATAAACTGTTTGAAGTGCTGAATGCTCATGAGACTGTCTCCCTGGCTGATTTTGATGCGTTCTGTGATGAGCTTGGACATGGCCTGGAAATCACCGTAATAATTCTTAATCAAACAGCAAAATTTAAGATAGTTTTCGTTGCGTTTCTGAGAGAATTACATGGTTGACTTGTAGTTGTTGACATTGAGGAAATCAGATCGGATGCCGCACTAAAGGTAATCGGCAATGACTTGATTCATGTGGCAAAGAAATTATTATATCGCAAATACCTTATCCTTTATACATCAAATTGATAGTTTAGGGTTGAATTATATGTAATTGCGTATAGGCAAGATCATGATCGGATTTTCTTTTCAGCATATGGTTTCATCGTTATATTTAAATTCAAAAATAGACATGAAGGAGTAAAAAGTGGTTAAGATTAATCTGCAAGTCAAGAGGAGAAGAGCCACATTGAATTCTCCAGCTCATGCTAAGCCCAATGCCAGCTTAGAAATGACAAAGGCTGTCCAGCAACATCCCCAGTTCTTACAACTCACCATTAATAACAAGAGATAGTGCAGCCAGCCATCAAATCGCAATCCTTAAAGCAATCAGGCCAAAATATCAGAGTTTAACTTACCCGAAGACCCCAAATGGGACATCATAACAAAGTAGGTGATCCTGAATGACAGATCACGAGTACAGCCAACTCACTCTTCGAGGGTATTCGCGGACATTTCAATGTTTGCTGCTGATAAAATGCGAAAGGAGAGTAAGGTAAAAGAAAAGAAGGAGAGATAGATGATATTCCACGAAATTAAAAATAAGGAAAAGCAAATTGACTTTTACTAAAAACTGCTTGTATAAAAACAAACTAAATTTTAATTGTAGGCTGAGGAAAAGATCAAATTATACGAGCAATGTCTTCAAAATTTAATTCAATTGTATCAGAGCGAACTGGAAAGGGGAAAGATTCTGACACAAGCGATCGGCGAGCAGTAAGACAATGAAATGTACAAACAACGGAGACGCATCATTAATAAGTAAGGCAAAATGGGATTGAACTATACTCCCAGGAGGATTTCCCTTCTCAAGGGGGTAATCGCTGATTCCCCTTTACTTTCTTAATCCAGTTTAAATCAAACCTGTGAGTAGAAACTACTTGCGGGAGAACATTTCAGTTTTGGATCGAAGGCAAAAGCGAATCACATTCTTAAAGATCCTTTGAAGGAGTACGCTTTATTGCATTTAGACAAAATGGATGCGGCTCGCAGCAGAAAGATTAATTTCGATGATGAGTGAAGGTAATCCCTTGATTTTGTGTACTTATGAATATCATATCATGTATTCGAAGGTTTACCTAAGATATCGTATTCCTTAAATAAACCAGCTTTTTAGAGATCGTCTGGCAATTGCTTTTCATACGTAGAAGTTAGAGAAGCTACCCACACTAAAAAGATAGTGTAGGCTCCCACCGTTTTTTTTATGCCTCGCGTTACCATCCAAGAGTTTTGGTTATTGAAGAATTTTCTAAATCCAGCCATTCGACTCATTGTCAGGGAATATATGATTAAAGTGACGGCTGTTCCGATGCAGGACCATTTAATTTGGCTAACCTTCTGTTCTTGAAGCTTCAAATCAATGATGGATCTGCTCTTTTTAGTGAGAAGGGGATGTTGGGCAATTTTTTGGAGCGCAGCAGTACTAGGCTGCGCAAGCCACATGCGATAATATTACTCAGCTAGGTTTTCCTCGGTGAAGAGAGACTAATTGCTATTGCTGGCTTTATTAGCAGATTATCTAATCTTTTGTAGCAGGTCATCTCGAATGACACTGCTGTTCTTCCACGGAGCTTACAAATCATTGTATTTGTTGTATCGATTCATGTTCAATTCAATAGCCTTAATTATTTTATGATATTCAGTAATAACAATGTCACTACCATTCCATATAAATAGGATCCCGCTTCATTAACATGCCCATCTCCTCCTATGCCAAGAACCCCATCGCGCTGACTGGAATCGAACGCAGACTGACAGTCACTAGACCTCGGGTAAAGACATTGTATCCATGCTACCGTAGATTTTATCTAAAACAGTGGTAGCTGTTGCGATAAATTTTATTTTCGAGATCCTGCGATTGTATTTTGGTCTTTACGAAGTCTACAGGGTAGAGAAACACCCAAGAAGCCAGTCCTGCCACTCCCCCTGCCAGCATTATCTTTAATTTTTACTTCCATGAACCAAGGGGGTCATGCCACATCCACTTTTTAAATAGTTAATAGCAAGTGAAGTAAACTCCCATGGCGCATAGCTCTCTCAGGAGCGTGCAGCCAAATCCGAGATACAATCCTCGTATTCCTGACTTTTTAAAGATATCTCGGGCTGCAGACAACTCTCCGTCGTAGTTTTAGTGTGGTCCTCGGAATTATTTCTGCATGAGGATCCGCAAGTGGTCGGCTGGTGCCTATTTTAATATGTTGATACAATGGAAATGGCACTAGGAATACCAGTCAAGACACTGGCAGCCAATAGGGTATAAACAGTCTCCTTGCCATTGAAATCACTGATTATTCTCCTCAAAAATCGATTGAAACCAAACTGAAGGGAAACCTGAAATCCATAGCCTATGAGAGGTGATTTAGTTCCTCAATATGATGAGTTATACCTAAGTGATGAGCCTAAGATTACCTCTATAGAATGCCAAAGCCCCTTCCTCTCGGAGGATACTTTTAAATGCATTGGTGAATCCATGGTACTTCAGCGAATTACTTGCCTCGTTGACCTGTCTGACCTTGATGATCTCGAAAGGTTGCATGACAAGGACTTGTACACATCCAGCAACGTAGCCTGAAAGGAAGCCCTTCGCATTTTCTGACAGTTCCAACTGGCTAATAAACATTTATGTAATATCAATATATTTATTTACTTTATTTATCAATTGTAGTCATGGAGCTGTCAACTCAGCCAATTTGATTCATTCGTTGGGCATTTCATGGCTCTGATGGAACAGATCTGACAGATCCTTGCAATATTACAGAAAGCATGAACTGTTTTCGCTTAAAAGTTGAAGCCGTCCCAGAAAAGTCAGTAAAATCGAATTGTTTGAGTTATGCATAAAAGTTTGAGGAAATCCCTGATTGATGAGTGGGATGATGTGAGAATTGGGCATTAGGGATACGTAGCAGCTTACGAACCCATAATATTATGATTAATCGTCAATTGGTACTGGAAAATCGGTTATTTTCTGGGTTGTTAAATGACTAAATATCAATGATAATTAAGGCCCATATTTTTACTCACCAAAATTGTGGTAAGGACTGAGTTAATGTTTTAGGCAGACATTCTCAAGGAAAACTCTCATTCTATCGTATATATATTCCTCGCATTTGACAAATTTAACGAGTAACAGCTGCAGTAGGGTCCATTCTCGAATAGGGTACTTTTAACTGACGTAATCTATGACGGACTAGCAGGAAGTTAGCTGTAAGTAAAGCCAAATGGCTAACTTGCTGACAAAATCATATGTTGTATGGTTGACTAACACATCGGTAAGTTAGTTCTGGATATTAGCATAAATGTTGAAGAGATCAGCATCGGGTGTTTCTGATTTCAGATAGGCTAGTATAAAAAGTTCTTCAGTTTCAGACAGATATTGTTATCGCTCATATTTATCTATCAATTGCTGGCGAATAGTTCGGAAGTATACCTCCTTCTATCGGCACCGTAGGCTTGATCGGATTTGCTCTCTTTTTTTCTTAAATTCAATCATTATAAAGCGAGACAATTATCAACTAAGACTATCATTTAGGAAGCATCTCCTATAACCGATCAGCCAATTAGTGATTTTAGTACATACGAGCGTAGTCCACAGCCGTTCTTCCCCTTGCGTCAGTCATCTCTATCTTTACTCCCAAATCTATCAATTTTTATATGTAGAAAGTTCGATTGAGAGCCGCTGCCTTCATGAGAGGAGTTAAACCGTTGGCATCAGGCTGGTCCCAATCCGCTCCATATACTTGGCACAATTTGAAGAGTTCCCTCCTATCCAGAGTGATTGACTCATGAACTATAGTATGTCCGCTTGATTCCTCGATGACCTGATAACAGTCTGCACGTCCATTCTGAAATTCCTTCAATAAATTATTGGTCTTTCCCTCCCTCACCATTTTCCATATTGGATTATTGGAGTAAGGAGATCCAATCTTCTTCTCATCAACTTCCCGTGGAAGGTCCTCAGTATTACCCATGCTCAGCAATTTTAATGATTATTTAAATCATATTAATTACAACCATGTACGAAGTCTTGACTATTCTCATTTGCGTTGTCAAGAAAGTATTGTTCTACTTTGTCGATCGCGCCAAAGGAGAGAGCACAGATGCCAAAGATAAACCTTATCAACCACCAAGAAACGAAGAGATAGATGCACTACGAGAGCGGAAGAGAGAGATGGAGAGCACCATCGAGGAGCTAAATACTCCTTCCACCTTTGCTAAGTATTCCAAAATGAAGCGATAATTGCTTAAAATTGACAGGCAGGTCGAATAGTTGGTCAAAAAATACGAATAGGAATCAGCTATCAGTAAGAAACAGTACTAGGATGAGTTGTAGTTCAATAAGAAGAGGAGAGAAGATGAAAAGAAAGCGCAAATCAAGAAGCGATTTATTATAAGGACATTAGTCAACGTTGTCCTGGCGAAAATGTTGTGGAGTTACTACTCGTAAACAATTGACCTAGGGCAGTCTTGGCCTCTAAGCTGGTTCTGCAATGAAGGTCGCATCAGTTGTGGACTTATATTCATAGCAACCACTTATTTGATTGGATGATAATCTTCTTGATAAAGATTCATTTGCCGGAGAAAGAACATTAATATAAACTCTTAAATCATAGTAACTTGGTCATATTCCTAATTGCCGCAACACAGGAGAGAGAGACAATCCGTTTTAGAAGAGGCTGTCTTCGTGGTAAGACTGAGCCTTTCGTCTTAAAGGAGTGAGGGAAGTGGGCATATTGTAAGCGACCAGGGTGATTTGATGTTCATTCTGCTCTCTACTAATAAGTGAGCATCTATTGCAGAGGGTGCGAAATGAGAAGTTAAAGTTAGAACAGATGATGCATTGCCAATCCCCTTCTCGCATGTGTCTTAATGTACCCTCCTTCATTTTAATATTATTTTTATTCAATATCATATTGAGATCAGTCACTTCAGTCGGATGCCTGATTTATTGCACTAAATTGCCAAATCATCAAAGCCGATGGTGGGGGATAGGTCGTTAGCAATAAAGTTGATTAATATATTAGACTCCTCCCTGTCTAGGTGCATACCCATACGCTTTCCCATTTTAAGCAGCTCCTCCATGTTGAAAGGATCATCATACTGCAAACAGAGTAGCCAATCGCCAAACTCCATCCCCTTTTCCTGCAATTTGAAGTTAATCTTCTTCAGTATTCTATCAGTGGTCAGCTCTGTATGGACAGGTTAGTACCTTGGAGCTGCAGTTCTTTGAGATGATTGGTCTTGATGATCAACTCCTGATTAAGGACTTCTTCTTTCTCTATCTTATACTTTAGTTGTTTGATCTTCTTCCGTAGCTCTTCCTTTTCCATAAAATAAGTTATTATACAGTCTAAAATTAGGGTATCATGGCTCGTCGTCGCAGTTCGACTCCTCATCACTCTATACTATATTTTAAAGCTTTTTGCTTTTTAGCAATGTTTGCAAGTATGACTCTTCTCGGGAGTTGAAAATTAGGGAGAATTTGTTGGACTCAAACAGTTCGTCTGGGCTGCCTCTTAGCTTTGCAATATCTTTTGGCGGAGGAAAGATCGGATCTAAAGCTATCTTCAAGGCATTTTCAACCATAGCTGGAATTATCCTTGCGAGGAGGGGGCAGGATAACTAGAGGCATGGGTTGGTATTAACCTCTATCAGCCAAGTATTAAAGTTTTCATCAATCATGAAGTCTAATCCAAATACTTCAAAGGAAAACTCTCGATGTTTGGCATCAATCACGAGATGGGTTGACCGAATTGCATCAGCCGCTAGTTCCTAATTTATTTCAAAATTACCATCATTCTAGGATAAATCTTCTCGAAGAAATCATAGCCTGCTTCTGCGTAGTTATTCTTCAAATATTTTTGAAACTCGTTGAATGATAGCTTATTCCCGGATTAGTGCTTGCCGTAGGCCTATGAGTGTTTCTGTACTGCGTCATTGGTTAGATGAATCATCCTATTTTTCAGGTTTTTAGTGGTAAACTCTTTGGAGGCAGTGCGAATATACCCCTATTCATACCAGTAACATCGCAGGTTGCCATTGATAGAAGTCACCACCATGTAAGAACGAATATCAAATTTACGCTTATTGTATAGGAAAGGCAGTAGATAACGCTGGACTATGTGCGAACGTTATTTCCCATTTGGACGAATGCTTTTGTTACGGACGATCTATCTCACTTCGTCCAGAGTTTCAACCACGTCAATCCCACATCCGCGATTTGAATTTTATCCCGGTTTTACTATCCACAGCCCTTTGATTTAGTAACCTTTGATAAAGTTATTCCATTCCTCGTCGCCTTCTTTCTGGACGTGGTAGGTTTCCGGTATATTTTCGAAGGGATCCTTGCCCATAGCAATGTAATAGGACTTTAGGTTGTAGTACAAAGCCTTTTTATTGCTTAGGTTCCAGTTAAATTACAGACGGTTGTGCATTCTAAGTTTATTGGCTTCTAGAATTCGGTAATTCAGGGGATAGATCAACTACAGAGAAACACTAGATTTACTGAGTCGTTCTTTTTCACTTTTTGAAAGAATTTTGTCAAAGCCAAGACCTACATAGTTGCGGATACGATCGCTGAGGCCTGTTTAGCAATTTCCTGTGAGCTAGAGTTTTATTTTTGGACTGGCTTCGAATTCCAAAGGACCCATAGTTTTACCTTCTTTCAATCCTTCTAAAAACTTAGGGCTCCTAGACTGATTCCAAAAGAGCTGGCACTAACTCTCTTCCTGACAAAGGGACCACCATGGTCTATTTTTAATAATATTCTTAACCAAAACACTGTTATTACCCTTGCCCACGAAGGCTTTGTATGTTGCACTTCCTTCCTTTTCGCTAACAACTCCGTCAATTAAGCCAAGTAATAAGCACCACTCATAGTAGGTTGGGGCTATCTTAATTTTATCCATTTTTAGAAGAGTCAAAGACTTTCTTTTATCTCTGATAGGTTGCAATGATTCTTTAGTAATACCGCTCATTCGATGTTTCGCCTTTTCATTAGAAGTCTCACCCACAGCAATCGTATAACTCGTCTTGTTTTTAGTTGATGCATTACGCTTTTGACCTTCATTAGCAATGGAATTCATCTTTTCCCCTTCGATAGTTGGCTTCCCCTCCTTATCCTTCAATGTGATAAGCTTCTCCTGATTCATCGTGAGATTGATCTCCTTGTTGCTCATTCTGGAAGAACTTCGATAGGTGGGCTTCACAGACACGATATTTAAGAAATTACAGCTGGACTATCTGCGAATTTTCTATGAACTCTTCATTTAAACGTATTTGCGAAGATAGGGATGAGCTTGGAGACGTTTCATTTCTTCATTGTCACCTCCTTCTGAGTTCTTGACTGTATCGTTTATCTACTCTACTGTTTCAAAGCTCTTCTTGCGAATGTTTGGTAGTTTAAGCTTTGGTTTTGTGTCATCCTCGATGATGGGCTAGAAATGATTGGTTTTGATAGTATCTCCTTGAGCAAAGAGAGAATCGGTATATCCTTTGGCTCCTTCATATTGGAGAGTGTTGTTTTGTATTTTGGGGTGTTTGAGTTTATTTTGTTTATTAATTTCGTTCTAGACAGTGGGAGGGATTGGTAGTTTGATGGTTATCATGAGATGTTCTATAATATAGTTATTAGTTAGTCATAAGGCACAAGATTGATATTAGATATTTAAAATTAGCACTTTTGGAAATTAACAATAATAAACACCAAGGAAATGATGAAGTAATCACGTAGATAATTTGAAGTACTCAGCAATAAAATGACAAAGCTTTTGCTTTGTTAGTTCTGGCTCAATAACAGCTTTTTCATTCTCATTCAAGAGCTCTGTGAGTTCAACATTTGGATATTATCGCCTAAACTGTTCCACTCGTTCAGCAAAAGCGCAAACCACAAGTACTTTCTTATTATATTTGGCTGCGCGTTCCATTACACCTTTGACGACCTTTCCTTAAAGAGTTTGACTATCCACCTTCCCTTCTCCTGTAATAACCAAATCAACCTTTTTTAGCTATTACTCAAATTGAGTGAGGTTAAAAATGAGATCAATTCCCCGCATCAATTTGCTTTTTAGAAAGATCAAACTGCCACCACCCAGTCCTCCAGCAGCGCCACTTCCCTTAATTAAGTTGACATCTAACCCATATTTACTAATAAAAAGACGATTCAGATGATCTGCTCCTTTATCCAATGCATCAACCATGGATAAAGTTGAGCCTTTCTGCGGTCCATAGACATGGGAAGCCCCGTTGACTCCTGTAAAGGGGCTCGTGACATCAGTATAGACTAAAATGTTAGATTTTGAAAGTAGAGTATTGATTTAAGGTTTAGGATGATGAATATCTTGAATATTGATTAAATTTTATCCAATTGGAGAGAGAATCTGATTACTTTGACCTCTAAATTAATATCCCAGAGCTGCAGCCATCCCAATCCCTGCATCGTTGGTGGCTGACCCTCCAATAAGGAGATGAACGGTTTTATGCCCCCTCCTCAGACTGTTTAGAATGAGTTCACCTGTTCCAAAAGTAGTGGTTTTCATGGGATTTCTTTAATTTGCCGAAATCAAAGCTAGCCCCGAAGCTTTAGCCATCTCAATATAGGATTCCTTTAACGATGATTAATAGTAAGATGCCTTTATTTTACGAAAGAGAGGGTCATGAACTTCACAATCAATCCATTGTCCTTTAACCTATTGAGAAATTCGCTCCAAAGACCCTTCCCCTCCATCAGCTAGCGTGATTATCTTTTGGTTAATGAATGAAGGAATGTTGTGACTGATGCTTTCTGCGACTTCTGCTGCTGTCATAGAGAACTTGAACTTATCAGGACAGATGAGCACTGATTTGACATCTGCCTTCCTGCTGCAATAGAATCTGACAATATTTGTTAGCGAGATATAAATGCGACTGGCCATCATTAATCAATAGGTTCTTGGTGATTATAAAAGAATATAATGGAGGCCGATAAAGCAAGCAAAACACTGATTCTAATGCGAGGACTACCCGGCTCTGGAAAATCAACTAAGGCAAAAAAACTGGCAGGAGAACAAGGGTTAGTCTTCTCAACAGATGATTTCTTCATGGTGAAAGGAGAATACGTTTTCGATCCCAAAATGATTGGCGAGTACCATGAGAGAAACCATGAGCGCGCAGCGGTTGCAATGAAGGAGGAGAAACCACTGATTATTATTGACAATACGAACATCAAGCTGTGGGAAATGAGAAAATATGTGGAGTCAGCAGAACAGTATGGGTATGAGGTGAGAATAGAATAACCGGAGACTGATTGGGCTTTTAACTACAAGAAGTGTGCGAAGACAAACTCGCATAAAGTGCCTGAGGAGTCCATCAAGAACATGTGTAACAACTACGAGGAATACAAAAGTTTGTAGGATATTAAGGCAGCTAAGGATAGCAGACGTCGTAATCACAGAAAATGATGTATATTTATCATTAATATCAATGAATAACTAATATCCATGAGTTGTTGGGTGTTACTAATTAATAAATATTGATTATAAAGGGTTAAATCCTTAACAGAAGTAACGTTAATATCATATCTATGAACACACTCATTTTTATTGCGCTTATTCGTTTAGCTTATAATATTTATGATATAGCAGAGGGAAGAGATCACTAACCTACTCTTCGAGGTTAAAATTGCACTGCTCAGCTGCGGAGAGAAGTATCTACCTCTTATCGATAAAATCAACGCCTATTTGCCCAAAAATACGTCGATTATCAAAGGGTCAGTGCTGGATGAGTCTACCAGTTTATCCTAGCATGCCGTAGAGTTTAAATTATGCAGACTGATTCTGAGATAAAGCTCTAATCCTCAATGGTGGTCGAACTTTAAAACTATGTCAGCTAAAAATAGGTTAAAAAGATTATAGCAACTCAATCTCTTTAGAAAAACATCGAACAGATTGTTTAGAACAGCGAATAAAATGTAAGTTAAAATGCTGGGATTAAATGGAATCAATAAAAACTGAAGGTGGAGCTCTATGTTCTAGACTACAACTGTGAAAGCAAGGTGTACTATCCAATCAAGGGAAACGAGAAGAACACAGGCTTCTTTGTGAAATAAATGGCCGATTTTTTGCTATCAAAGCCGAAGTATCACGTCAAGACCTATGACAGCTTGAGAGAGGTTGAAAGATATCTTAGCTCTCCACCAAAAATCATGAAGCCCCTAGTCATTCCCCTTTTGGATGGCACTCAGTTTGGTGTAGTCTTTGAAACCCTTGAATTTCGCAAGAGTAAAGACGTTTATATCTCATCTGACCGGTTCTTTATCTTTATCTCCAACAATTTCGTGCCCTACACCTTTATTTAAATGATCAAGAAGATTGTGAGTATCCATCCCCCTATTCAGAAAAGTAGTATGATAATCGATTTTGTTTGGGGAGGGCGGGGTATGAGCTGGATTACAACTCCGTTAAACTGAATGCCAGGGAGGTATACCCTCTTGTTATTCAGGGGTTACTCAAGGAAATTGATACGTTCATCATTGCAACAGACAAGTACCCCCTTTCTGAAGATAGGACACTCAAAAATGAAGAGAAAGATCAGTTGGCCTGGTACTTACGCAACATTTAAACATATAATATACTGGTGCGATTGAATAATCTGCACTACTACGCTGTGCCCATGCTTACCTTGCTACTTTTCTTTGTGATTAGGGAGTACAAGGTAATCTTTATTGGACATAAAGAGCATAGACATATTATGAGTGAGATGATGATGGGCGTAAAGGCTGCATTATCACCTATAGACTACTGCTATCCCACTGTGCTTTTGACAGCTTCTGAGAAGCATAACAACTTCTTAGACGCTCCTGTTCCCTGCTTGGTTGGCTTTTGGGGAGATGATAAGGGATGTGCCAAATTAGGTAAACAGTTCAATCATATGCTTTATGATTAGCACAAATCAGGGCAAATGCCATGTGTTTTAATTGATTTAAACAACATGAGTATTATCCAAAAAGTGTTATCTGATGAATAGTCAAGGCAGCTCGTTCAAATGCATGACTACTCAAAGAGAATGGATAAGTTTTTGATAAATGAGGTGCAAAATTCACAAACTCATGAGTCTCTTCCCGAAAGGTTAAACGAATACCTTTTTAATAAGTTAGTTAATAAATAGAGTGAGGAAGCTGTATTCTTTAAGAAGTCTTTCATGTATCAAATTTATGAGATGAAGAAAAAGAAGTAAGCTGAGTGATTCTTCGTATTTTTTAGATATATGAGCAATTATTTAAGATAATGCACAGTGATAGGGTGTGGGTGGAAGATAGACTGAGTTTTTAATTCACAGGATCCATGCTAACATGCTCGCTGCATGACGACAACGAGGAGAGAACAGTAATTATGCAGAAGATATATTCCTTTTAGACTTTACCAAAGAATGCTCAATTTTTGTTTGAGGACATGCGGGCATTTTGGCAGTATATAAAAACTAGTGAAAGTAAGTCTAATTGTATTGCGATATAGGATAAAGGAGAAGTTTAGATCAATGTAGAAATTGGAGTGGCGGAGAGAATAGTCAAAAGGAAACTGGTGCTAATATTGGAGAAGACTATTACATCAACTTAAGATGTTAATTTGCTGAGGAACAAACTTGATTTTTATGCGAGGTAGCTCCAATAGTTGAAGAGATAAGTTAGAGAGGTGCAGAGGGAAAATGCTGAACTTAAAATCTTAGTTCGCGGATTAAGTGAGCTAAGAGTACAACAACAAACTATCAAATATGAAGAAAATTAGCAGAGCAACAGACTGATCAAAAACACCAGCAAACAACCCAAATAATCAATACAATAACAAAGAGATTCTCAAGGTAATATTAAAAAATCGCTTCCAAAAGACTCTCCTCAAGCATCTGACAAGCCTACCATCCTCCCTATAGCAATCGATGATCAATGCATGTACTATTCCAAATTCTTAATTTCCAATTAGAAAATAACCAGTCTCTACTAAGACTATTACCAACTCTATTTCCGAGAACCCCTCGCACAAAACGGTCATTTCCAACTGAGAATCAAGATGGTCGGAAAGAACCACTGCTCATTCGGGGTATTCTGTAGCTCACAGAAGAACAATCAGTACTCCTTTCAAAATAACAAAAGCGTTTGCTTTTATACATACTACTAGGGAAATTTCCAAGGCATTTACAACAGGGGAAAGTATCTGCCTTTGACTTGGAAAATCGACCAGGGAGCTAGAGCAACTGTAGACATCAAAATGAAAGAACATACCGTCAGTTTTTATGTGTAGGGCAAAGAGGATGAAGCTCAGGTGGATTTTTCTCCTCTATTTGCTGAGGAGTAAGACCTTTTCTTTTTCATCGAGATGTATGAGAAGGGGAACTGCGTGTAGTTCCAATGATTATCACTAATTTAATTTAAAGTTCATTAATGATTTAAACTTAGTCAAAAGGTAATCAATTCATGAAAATTTTAATGGTGCCCTCTCTCGCAATGGCTGTTCGGCAACCGGGGCATTCTTTTATCTTTCCCTCCTTTCCACATTAATCACAGCCTAATATCTTGGAGCAGCTACGACAGATCAGGCTGAAATTGTTAAGAGAGCACTGTGGACAGAGTGCACTGATAATTTCCTCCTCATGAAGTTCGTTTCTAAAGATGAGGGAGGCATAAATAAAGTAAAAGCCGAGTATAGCGCCCTCAACCGCCAAAAGGGTGAGCTGAGAGATGAATATCTTGCGCATGAGTCGGAATGTGCGAGCCATGCGCTCTGTTTGCTATTTTTATTGAATTTCTTGGAACAAAGTTTGTATATTTCCCATCAATATTTTATAATTAGAACTCAGACTCAGTAAAAGAAGGTTAAAATTAAAAAATGAGAAAGGAAACTATCCATTCAATGCGAAAATCTTCCTATCCTTCGCCAAAAAGCAAATGCAAGTTGTGGATGAACAACTCCTCTGTTGTGATAAAGGGCAATGAAGTTGGGTTGTGAGTCATGCCTCAATCTGATAGGCCTAATCCTGTTCATTTAACGACAGTTTTATTTGAGTTTCCTCTATTATCATATAAAAAATATAAATAAATTAAGCTACCTATAATAATAATTTAATTAATCTCTCCCTCCAAAATTATCCCCAAACTCACCATTCCCAATTTGGTCCCTCACCATTGGCCAATAATCCCACTTCCATCCTCCGTGTGTAGTTATGAATTTCAATCTTGAGCAGTGGAGTTGGTTGCATCTCGATCCCCCTTGGGTTATTATTCCTAATGTTAAGATAAACAGTTCGATAATAACCCTGATAAATATTTTTGCTTATTTAATTAAATTAAATAATTATCAATATTTATATCACAAGCCATGTACCAATACCCAAATTCGCACCAAATCAACCCCCCGACACAGGACGGCTCTTTGTTTTAGTCCTACTCCCACATGCAGCACCTTTTTCACCCAGAAACACAAAGAACACTGGAATTACTATGTTCTCAAAACGGATGGCTTATCAACGAAATCAAAACTATAAAACAAAGTCTGTTCGAACTTAACACTCAGATAAAGGACAAACTCTAAGAGCTGACAGAATCAACCCACCAAATTGATCGCCTGAGCCTCATCTAAAGGCCTAAAAAGAAGTACAGGAAATCAATCGACTGTCCGCACCCAAATTGTGGTCACCGATACTCTTCGAAGATAGCCTTGAACTGTCACATGCGAACAAAGCATTCCTAAGTTAAGTAAGAGTGATGATTTGATTCTTTTGTTTAGAAATTTCATATTCAATTGACATTATAATATGTCCCAAGAAATAAATTGTTACTAGAATAAATCAAGCAGGAAAAGGGCAAATCGACGCAGGAGAGGCGAAGTGATGGCAGTGGGTTGTGAATTGATGATATTTGGCATTATTTTTTGGGAGAAAAAGTGTTTTATCTGATTTTTAGTTATCAGTTTTCATATGAGGATAAATCAATATAATTTAAAAATGAAGGTCACAACCTCCCGCAGACAAATTTGATAACTCCTTGAAGATTATAACTCCCAAAAGGGAGAGCAGCCAAAAACAGTTTGAAAATACAATCGCTTCAACTAAATTAATTAAACGATCAACAGTATAATTATCAACTCATATTGGGCCAGCAATTAAACTACGATTAACCTATTCATATGGGAAGTTAGCAGCTGATATCCAATGCTACCTAAATTGATATATATCCTCAATCGAGATGGTAAATGTTCATTATAAATGTAAATCATTAGTTTTTCCTATGCTCCTCCGCATATCACTATAGAGGCTTTGACGGTAAAACGAGCAGATCATGTCCCGCTTCCACACCTGATTTTTATCAGTAGCTGTAGATAGTGCCTTATCCACCCTACCAATAATGGGCTTTTTATTCATCAATACCTTATCAATCTCCCTGAATTCACTAATTTGATAATTGGCCTTTTGGGCTGCTAATGGATAGTTTTTCAATGGGCCCTCCTTTCTTAAAGAGAGGTAGTTTGTTTTACGAAGTCCATCTTCCTCAATCTTTCTACTGAGCAGAATCGACCGCTTATAAAAGGAGTTGCTAGCTGTTTGTCGCACTTCGGCCAAATTTATAGAGGGGAGTTCGCTTTTGAGCGTCGAGAGCAGATCAACACTCTTTCTGCTAAATTCACTGGATGTGTTCAGGGGGTAGTTGGAATTGTTGTAGACAGACAGCTTGGATTTGTTTATATTTTGAGATAAACTTTTAGACTTTGAAAAAAACAAATCAGAAGGCAGTAGTTTAGTGAGTTTGCTCTGCTTCTGTCTGATAGTTGATTCGCAGTAGCGGCGCATGAGTTGGTTGAAGACCTCCTCCGTCAGGTGGTAAACGGTTCCTTTCTTAGAGGTGCATCGAACTGTTAAGATTCTCTACGGACAAGCTCCTTCATTGGTGCCCAATAGCTAAAGAGTCCCGAAAATATGGCCACTTCCAAATCTGGCAGCCTAAATTTATTTCTCTTCAATTTTAAAACAACTGAATGTGCCAGTTCGCACGATGTACACCCCTGATCCGCTCTCCTTTTTTGTAATGAGCTGCCCTTTTACATACGGACACTGATTCTAATAGAAGTTAATCGCTTTCGCTTCCCGCATGATTTGAACGAACTTTGCTTTGGGCATAGAACAAAAGTATTCGGAATTCTACCAAAAGGCCAGTTACTATTCCACAGAAGTCTCTCCCAAAATCTCACAGTTTAAATATTTCTGATAGTCCAAGACAGCAGCAAACTCACTCACTGATATCTCAATATCCTTTTATTTAAGAGTATGCAGAGTTGGCCCGAGCTCTGGATTGCCATTAATTGCAAAGATAATCACATAAGAATGCGGCGAATAATCTGCTTACACCAATGGATACTTTAGATAAGCATGGCTTGTGGCCCCACAAACAGCTCAATAAAGAAAGTGATGAATTTGATCTTTTTGTGCGTGAGAGTGGGGAAGAAAGGTCTTATGGCTTCAATAACAGTTCGGTGATCGTTGAGCGAGCGATGCTAATAGCTTTTTGTTAGAGATTGGAGGAGAGAAGTGTGTTCGAAAGTATGCATTAATAAATTTAATTACATTCATATAGAACTTACCATTTTGCAATATTAATCATCTTGATAAGCGAGTTAGTTAATAATGGATACTTATTGAATGTTTTCACTGAGATATTTCTTTAAAAATGATGGTTCTGAGTGGGCTGCTGATGATTACTCTTCCTTTCTCTTATTATTCGTCTATTGGCACTTCCTGCCCATTAGAGACTCTTGACTAGCTAAACTTGAATAAATTATACTTAATTAGGAGTATTTATTTATTATCAGTATTCATCAATTATACTCTCTTTTTATATGGGTATCTTGCCAAAGTGTCAGATTATATTTTACGAATGCTTGATCTTGTCTATGAACCCATGACTCAAAAACGGTGTGGCTGCTATGTGGTTAATCCAGATATCATTTAACTAAGACCCAAAGAAAGAATTTTAGTACCTCTCAGGACATGTGAATACGATATGGAAATTGTTAATGCTCTGGTCAATGTTACTCTTGTTCAAACTTATCACAATCCTACTGATAAGTTCTTGGAACTGGAGTACAGCTTTCCCATCAGCCCTAACGCATGTGTTTACCGATTTGTAGCTGAGTTCGGTAACACATGCATTGAAGGAATTGTCAAAGAGAAGGAGTAGGCCAAAAAGGAGTACGAATAGGCTATTAAAATGGGAAAACAAGCTGCTTACGGAGAACTCAACGCCCAAAGCAAAGACATTCTCAACCTCAAAGTCGGAAATGTTGCCCCTAATCAGCATGTAAAAATTGAGATCGTCTACTTGCAATAACTCAGTCTGAGCTTCAACACCTTTTATTAGATGCATTTGCCTGGCACAATATCGCCAAGATACATGAATTATATTCCTGGTGAAGCTGTGGCGAAAGGATACAGAAAGATGGGGATATAAACTGAAGGAAATTTTACCTGGAGTTTCAAGATTAGCCTTAGGACTACACGAAAAGTCAATTTCTTTGACTCTCACACTCACAGCATTCAGTTGGTTTCGCAAAATGATAGCTGCACGTCATCAGTCTTTACTATGGCTGAAGCCTGCATACCAAATAAGGATTTTGTGTTTTCATACACGACAGAACTGTTCGAGCTGCCTAATTACGTGTTTGGAAAGACTGATGTTAGCTCATCTGCAATGTTGTCGTTCATTCCTAAATTTTGCTCACTAAGCATTGATGATGCTTACAAGGCCTCAGTGAAGGGAACAGCTTTTGAGAGCGACATCAATTCTGCAAAAGGATAGTACATCTTTTTATTGGACCGTAGTGGCTCTATGGGAGGAAACAGAATATAAAAGGCCAAAGAGGCACTTATTCTTTTCATAAAAAGTCTGCCGAAAGATACATATTTCAATGTGGTTAGTTTCGGATCGGACAGCGCCAGCATGTTTGCTAAAAGTGTTGAATATAGCAATAAAGAAGTGAATAAAGCCGTTAATGAAATTCAAAATATGTCAGCAGACATGGGAGGAACTTAGGTATATTCTCCTCTTGAATTCCTGCTTCACAGCAAGCCAATTGAGGGCTATCCAAAACAAATATTTTTGTTAACTGATGGAGGAGTTTCTAACACAGAGGGAGTGATTAAGATGGTAGGACTAAACAACAAATACTCTCGAGTTCATACCATTGGCATTGGAAACGGGGCAAGTTAATAGTTGATTATGGGATGCGCCAAGAAGGGAAAGGGCCACCATGTATTCATCGATGACTCTGAAGATCCTTCCTAAAAGATTATTCAGCTGCTTACTGACTCACTGTCACCTGTTATTAGTAAAATGAAGCTGTCCTTTGATCCCAATTTGGTATAAAGCGTAATTCCGAACCCTTAGTCTCTGCCTTATATTTTGAAGGGAGAGATTGTCAATTTTTACATTACCTTCAAAGGACAGTTGGATAAAAAGACATCATTTGCTTTCTCCTATGAGGACTCCAAAAATAAACTTCCATACAAATCCGAAATATAAATTGACCCCTAATTAACTAATGAATCTTTCATTGATCGTATGGGTCATTTTAAAAGAATCAGACTGTTATAGGACAGTTTTGCTTCCAATTCTAATATTGAGGACATGATGTTCTACGTGAAGAAGGTGGATAAAAAGGCAGATATTATATAGCAGTCAGTTCGTCATCAGATCTTGTCTGAGTTTACAGCTTTTATATGCGTGGAGAAATAACTGGTGGATGGTAAGTATGAGGAGATAAAGGATAAGGGAAAAGTCTAGGTGGTCATAGAAAATCCAATTCCCAAATAATACAGTCTATAGCAATAAAAAATGCAAATGCTTTCTTGCATGAATTATAGCGCTCCGATAATGAGGGAATTATGTTTGCAAAGTGAGAGATTAGACGGACTTGTCGAATTGTCGTGCTAAATATCAGCAAATTCAAGACAATTTTATTGTTGTAGTAAACAACAGAAAGCCTCAGGATTCGGCATCTTTGGTGCAGTGGGAGGTTTCTTTAAAAAATTATTCACAAGTAAAAAGGAATCACCAATCAGTAGATAGTAAACATTATAGCAAAAGATGAAGTTGAAATAAGAGTAAACAAAATCGAGGAATAAAAATGAATCCATAATCAAGAGACTCGTTTCACAACAGGATACTGAAGGATTCTGGAAAGATGTAAGCTTGATCGGATAGCTCTTCGATAAAACGATCGAAAAGAAAATAAAAGGAGAAAGAGATATAGTAGCTGTTGTAACATATCTGATTCTAAAGTGGATCTAAAAGAATTACCCGCAGAAGCAGTATAGTTTGATTATTAAAAAAGCTTTGAGTTACGTGAAACAGGAGGTCACTAACTTCTAGAAGTATCCCGCCCTCTACGACAAATATGTGAAATGATAATGTTTCAAATGATAAAATATTAATCAATGACTATGTATTTTTTAAAGTAGTGTTCCAACCCTCTATTTAATTGTATTGTAAGTTGACGAATGAGTTATGATTAAATTTGGCTGAATCAACGCCACAAGAATTATTCAAAGTTACTTGGCATATTTGTTGATTCGAAACTGTTCTTTTGATATTCCATATGCTATTTTGTCCAATAGTTTTAACTCAATTCAATACTAGTTTTGGAGACAATATCACTTTCATAATATATTTTGATCCCATGAGCAACTAAGATTCTCGGCGCAAAAAACGATATGTGAAGAAATATCCCAAGGAGGAGAAAGAATAAGAACCATAAATCTTACCTCCTACCCTTTATTCTCAACAAATTTTACCTTTACCTCAATCACGATTGGGAAGCGGAAACGCCTCGGATAGACTCTTAAAGGATATGATGTAAACATTTTCAAAGATTGAGTCAGCTGAAAACTATATCAAGACCTAATCCTATGAAATGAGAGGAAATAACAGAAGAGGAGAGAGATAGACCAATCATGCCCAAAACAATTACAACAACAGCAGGTCCAATTACCCGCGAAGAGACACCTCCTAAACTTACAAATACGCCAGCACCTGTGAAAAATATTTGAACAACAGTGAATCGTTGGAAAAGGGTGGCCATGGCCTAGATGATAAAATTAAAAAACTGAAGAAGATATTTCTGGAAAAGTACAAGTATATCAATGCTGATGAACTCACAATATGTGCTTCAAGGTTATATCCTATGATTTATTTTGAATTTGAAGAGGAAAGGGGGTAGACTAAATATAAGCATCTTCGGGAGGTTCTGAAAGAAATACCCACCCTCAAAGACATAAAGAAGAGATAGATATTCTAACAGATTTTCGAAAGGGTCTTTCATAAAGTAGAACAGAAATACTATAATTTGGCTGTGTTTGCCATTTAGAAGGCTAAAGAGATCGGTGTGAACTTGAATAAAGACCTAATCTTCAATCCTGGATAAGGGAGCTAGGTGATGTTCTATTATATGAAGGGGTACAAAGGCCCTACGAAGCAAGTCAACTTCACCATCTTTGATAAATTTTTACGATCTATTGAGTTCGGCAGCGATTTCATTAACAAGAACAGACAGAAGCATCCAGATGAGTATGACCTCTTTCAAAGATTTTACAAGAAAATCTTCACCTAATAAAAACAGATAGAAGGAGAACTCACTGACTTGATGAACAACTAGGAGATGGAGAGTGATGACGACCACATCAATTTCGAATAGAAATCTGTTGATTATTTCAAAGGACAGCTGAACAAACTTTTAGACAAAGATCTAACTGCTCTGGAAGAGCAAATATAGAAGCTAACTAATGAAATGATGGCAATCGCTCAAATTGGCGTGCAAGATTAGGCAATGGTTAAATTAGGAGATCAGCTTGAATAGCTTTAAGAAAATAAAGCCAATTTCTAATCAATGAGATAAACTGTTGTCGTGGAGCGTGTGGAATTCGAAAGTAAGAAAAATAGTCATGTATCAACCAAAGAATTTTACAAAAAGAGTTTTAAGAAAATGATTTTGGCTGACAAGCAGTTATAAAGCAAGCTGCCAATCATTGGCAAGAAGCGGAAGATTTTTTAATTGTTAAAACAGCAAAATTTGCTGATTATTGAAGGGGAGACTGGCTCAGGAAAATCAACTCAACTTCCACAAATGCTATGTTAACTCTATAATTTGCTTGATGATCCCAAAGCATTGCCGGTTTTAGTCACTCAGCCGAGGAGATTAGCAACGAGGAGTTTAGCAGAGAGAGTGGCCAAATAAATGGGAGAGGAAGTTGGAGGATTTGTTGATTATATGGCATCGGCGGGTAGAAGAATCAGCTAAAACGCAAAGATTATCTTTAAATTGGACAGATTAGTATTGGATGAACTGACTGAGGATCCTGTGCTTTCTAACTACTCCTGTTTGGTTATCGACGAAGCTCATGAGAGAACCATCAGCATCGACGTAATCCTAGGCTTAGTGAAATAACTTTTGAAGAAGAGAACTGATTTCAAGGTTA
>Ga0302188_10000676_pt1 | contig 28088 bp, 21 predicted proteins | sample II_Bog_E2_1_FD_198783 | JGI IMG/M metagenome (GOLD analysis project Ga0302188, IMG submission 198783) | Peat permafrost microbial communities from Stordalen Mire near Abisko, Sweden - II_Bog_E2_1 | ecosystem: Environmental > Terrestrial > Soil > Wetlands > Peat | place: Sweden: Abisko...
CCCCAACCCCAACCCCAACCCCAACCCCAACCCCAACCCCAACCCCAACCCCAACCCCAACCCCAACCCCAACCCCAACCCCTCTTTTGCCTTGTAAATATCAAAATTATTGTAAATATTGAGGAAATATCTTTTATACAGCATCTTATTATCATTTTAGACCAAGAGATCAGCATTAAAAATGTCCTAAAAGCTGATTTCTATGCAAATACTAATCATTAATTTAATTTATTAATAATATATTAATTATCATTTTAACGAATACAACTAATCTATTCTTTCAAAGAGCAGAGCCAATACATTAAATCACTGACTTTTAAGTTAAAAATCACCTTTGTATTTTTTAGATGAGGTATTATTAAAAATACAATATTATCTCAACTAAATACGATTCAATAATTTTACTAAAATCATCATTTAAAACTTTTTCCATAAATGGATGTTTTTGATCTCATAAAGGTTAGGCTGATATGGAGGTACTGTTAATAGGATGCAGGATCAGTATCAAGCTGCATTGCTTTATTTAGACAAGCTTTCTGTTCAATTTTCAACTGATTTGCAAAATTCGAATTAATTTTTTTGCCAACAAACTTAATACTATGAGATCCAGATTTTTTAGAATGTAAAAATATCAAATAGTTTACTGGTATGAATTTGTTTTAATAGTATGTTAAAAATGAATGAAATTTCTTCTTGAAAATTTTCATAACAAAGTCCCCATTTTCTATGTTAGCTAAAACAAGGTTTTAGGATACCTCCAAATATCCATTGATTGTCTATATCTACCTTATTGGTTCACCCTTGATTTGTAGATATTTTGGCTTGAATAATAATTAATTTGAAGATGAGTGAATAAAACAAAATTTGGACTCTATAAGTATTATTTTTTTGCTATATAGGAAGATAGCATTCTCCTTAAGTTGCGAGACTAGCTAAAGATCGTAAAATGGAGCTAAGTCTCAAGGATTTTGGAAGAATAATTCAATGTTAAAGGTAGAAACGGTAAAAAATGTCGCTAAAGGTAATTGTTTCTTAATATCAGATATTAAAATCACTTGAATTGCTAAGTGAAACGCTAAGAATGGACTTCTTAGGAGGAGAAGCACTTGATTTAGCTTCACAATCAAAAGGGGAATAGATGGGTATAAATAGCTCGTTAACTCCAAAGGTATAACTTCCAACACATAGAACTGACAACTCAGTCAAAAACCATTATCATTCAAAGCTCAGAAAGTCTCTCAGGAAAATCAACAAATGCATTGGGGATCATCTGAAAATGAGCTTCAGGCCTTTTAAAAACAACATATTGTCAAGAATAGTCCAGTCAGCTGAGGAATATGCCTGTTGTGAAGGAGTGAGAGATGGTAAAGAGCAAGCCAAAGAAGCATTCAGTATTTCTAATTTAACTTAGTTCTAAAAAATAAAATCATCAATCATGCATAATTGAGCTAATTATAACTCAGTTGCTCAGAAATTGAAGAAATTAAAATATTAGCCACTTAGATATGTAACTTCAACAAGGGCTATAAAAAGAATGAAAATAGTGAGATAGCATCAAAACCTGCCTCAAATAAATACAAAGGAAAATAAATTATTAGCCTACTTTATGAGAATACTAATCAAAGCGATATGAGGTTATCTTCTCGGCGGCAAGTCTCAAACACTAGCCTATGTGAAGATTATAGTGATTCCACTGAGAACAGAATTGTTCATCATAAAAAAGGATCATTTTCAAGCTCTGAAGAAAATCAAAAACTCAGTCCGCAAACATGGACGAGCATGAATACTTTTGTCAATAGCCAACCTTTATATTTTTTTAATGAGAACATATTTTCTTACCAGCAGTATTGCTCACCTATTTTCCAACAGCAAGAATCATCTCTTCTCTTTTCTGGCAAAAACTCTTCTTTCACTTTTTATCACTCTTAAAATGAAAAGACATTTTAAGGTTCAGCCAACAGTTCTATGAATAGAATTGACGTAGATTTTCCTAAAAATTAGAGTCAAGGGGAGATAAACAATAACTGGAGCGATAATAATAGCCTCCATCAATCCTTTTGATTATTAATATTTGTTTTATAAAATACATAATCAATATGCCATTATTAAGTATCAACTTCATGTTAGTATGCAGCTCTCTGCTTCTGAGCAATAGTCCTTTCAATGGACTTTATTTCATTATCTGAATGCAATATATTTTATAGCAAAGACCAAAATATAACAGGAAAAATATAATTTTAATGCATACAAAATATCCTTGCTACATATGAGTATTGAACAAAAAATAAATATCAGAAAAGAAGCTATTAGGTGTGATCAGTGTGCCACGGCTAAAAATAACCTTATCTAGGCTTATTATTTGCCTAAGAATGCTGCTTCATTTTACAAGCATTGTTTAGTTTTAGTTTTTTTGAGAATTGGCGTATCCTTGACTCATAAGTATTCTTATCTTTGTTTTTTCTGATTAAAACTTGCTATAGACACGTTTTATTCGAAGACTTCTAGGTATGATCTTTACCCTTTTCCTCAAAAATATAAGTTTTAGTAATCAAAAGTTAGTTATAGTGAGTTATTCTCCCATAAATATTTTTACTGTCCAGTTCCTGAGAGTCTGTGCGACAGCGCTTAGAAGGTGTTTTACTTTTATTAGGCGTCATGTATCTATGACCTCGATTTGGGCTTTGAAATTTTATCAATTGCTCGGGGCTGCTTCTTTTCTGAGGAGTTTCTGATGAACTCATTAACTACTGATTTATATATGAGTATTTTTTCTTAAATAAAAAACTGGATGAGTTTCTCCTTGTATTAAATATTTAGTCTGCTTTAGTATCTCCTGAATTTTTGCGAAATAAATTTCGACCTGAAGTCCCATGAAGCACCCGAGAAGAGACTCGATCCAAAAGATTACGAAAAGCGGCTGAGAGGGTTTCTCTCTTTTCTTTACTGAGAATTTAGTCATCCTTTTCGAGCATGAAAACTACTAAATTAATATTTTTTGGTTATTTTATTGATTATAGTATGCTGATTTTAAAATAAATTGACTTGACTTTCAAGGTTTATCTAAGACAATTAAATGTTTCATGAACAGTCTCTAAAATTTAATTTTGTACCCGTTACGAATAATTAATATAACGTTTGAATAAACAACATGAAAAATTAGGAACTATTGGCTAGTAGTTAACAATCAAGTAAACGATATATAAATCAGAACTCATTGCGTATCTGGACGAGTTTGGCAAGCAGGTTCATAGTAGAAAGAACAATAGTAATGCTCTGGAGGAACAGCTGCTATCTCTCAGCAAAGCTTACAATCAGGCCCAACAAAAATTGTTGGAAACAGAAAGAGCTCTCATGGCTGAATCCATCCTTTTGGAAAAACAAAGATCCGTAATGGAAGTATTTGGTGATTGAGATAGATATACAGGTATATCCTTAGTGAAGAGATGGAGGATGAGGGAATAATCACTTTCATACAACAACTGTAACAAGAATAGCCCAATACCGAAATATTTCAGGAGCTTGGAGAAATCAAGACCATTATGAGTCGTAAAAATATGAAAGATTGCAAAAAGAATATTGAGGAGAGTAGAACACTTCAATCTTTAAAAAAGGAAGTGGCTCGCCTTGATTCTGAAAGAAGGGAAATTGAATAAAACAGCTGCATGATGAGCGACCACAACTATGAATTGGAGTTGAGTTTAAAATAATCTGAGCAATAACTCTCTAAACTTAAAAAATAGCTGCAAGAGACTAAATCCTAACTAATAGAGAGAGAAAAACAGATTAAAATGATAAAATAATCGCAGAGGAAAGATGCATAATAATTAACCAATAAATCTATTCGAATCTAATAATTTATGACTAAAGAATAGTCCTTGAAAAAGATGGATTAGTTTATCAAAGAAATGACAAGTATGCTGAAGATTAAGTTGAACCTGAAGTCTTTTCAATAAAAATAAAATATCTCAAACAATCAAAGCCAACTAAAGGCAACTCTCCATCTTGGTTTTGACAAAAATTATGCTCATGAGGTATAGCAAAAAATCAATCAATTACTAAAGTATAAATTTCAGTATAAAAAATTGAAGGATCAGAGTTAAAGCATGATCTTCTTACAGAGGTAAGTTAATTTGCTGAAATTATTTCTTTCAGAGGAGGCTTTATCTGTTGTGAAATAGTTCGAGCAACAAAAACTTGATTGCATTTAATCCGAAATCAGGAATTTAGCCATCCTATAAAAAAATAGAATTCTGAAGTTGCAGGATTGCGAGAAGGATGTATGGAAGTATAAATTGCAATTAATGAAGGAAGATGAACAAGCCTCTCTCCAATCTAGTAATTTGATATTTTCAAGAGATGGTGCAAGGATAATTGAAACTTTTCGCCAAACTACAAAGGACAAAAAAGCGGCCATTGAAAGTACAACAGCAAATGACGTTTCCTAATTTGATCCCTGAATATTGAATACTAATAATAAATCAAATCTATCAGAGTCTTTGCTCCTACTATTTGAGTTTGATATGTTCCTGCAATTCTGTAATAAATTCCTATTTTCCATCAAAATCAAACTAATGTACGAATTATAGCGCTGATTATGTGGAGTATCGATAATATTCAATGAATTAATCCATAGATGAGTTGATTATCTTTACGAATGATTCATAAAGGTCATAGTCTTAATGATTGCGACAGTGCTATCGCAGCCTATGTTATAAATCGCAGTTGATAATGATTTTGTCAGTGAGCATCCTATTCCGCTTATAATTTTTCAAAGCTACCAGGACCAAATTTACGGTTTCTTCAAATAAATCTGGCATTTATACTTTCGACTCCGTCATAATTCGACAAAAATCAATTCCAGCGATAATTTTTTAATATTTATAATCAACATCCTCTTCGATTATGTAGCGAATAAGTGGAATAACTTATTATTGCAATTTGGCATTAAAGATAGACTTATCTGCTAATATTTATAAGCATTTTATAACCCCGGAGAGAGAAAATAACTAAATTGGGCTATTTGTACTATAAATATAATACAGTAATTTAATGCCAATTAGCTGCTTTTCGTAAATTTACATTTCCATGCTCTACTCTTCCGCCGATAACAGTTTAAGAACGTAGGTTTTGAGAGAATTGGTATCACGGACAGATTCGAAGAAGATGCCTGGCATAACAGAGTTAAGATTATAAAATTTTATTAGTATAAAAGCTAATTCTGGAAAATCAGTGTTGACTAACACGTAAGGTAATATAAACTTGATTTTTTCAATGAACAACTCACATTCTCCTTTGAGTGATTCAGAATTAAATCTCTGCTGACTTATTTTTATAAATTGCCCACTAATGATAAAACTAAGTATCTCATCCGCAAATTCATAGGGCTCACGGTGGAGCTAAATTGAAAAATGTTCCATCCAGCATGAAAATGATTTCATAATAATTTGAAAATGGAAGGAATTCATTAACAAGCTATCTGAAGATTGCCGAAGATACACTGTCCAAAGTTTGAGAGTTTATAGAACACGTTCAGTTTATTGCTGAGATTCTTTTAGATTTTAAATTTAGTGGGCTAGGGATGGTATGGCTTATTCACTTTTGAGCATGGCTGTTTTTGAAATAATATAGCATTTTGATTTACTTACCATCAGCTCGAACTTCAATTAAAATTACAAATATCTTTTGTTTGACTCGATGGTAGCTAGGACAAATTGTTCAAAGAAAGGACACATTTCAAACTATCCTAACTTAATTGCAAATTTAATATTGGCCATTGAACGACAGTCAAAAAACCATACTTCTTCATTATTTTATTTGCCTTCTTCCTTCTCCTTGGGATTAAAGATGAATTTTGTCATATGTCCAATTTATCGAAATACGGCTAAAGAATCAGATGAGATATCTGAAAATCTCTACACACATGTCATGGGTATTTGATGATCTCTATTTGTTACAAAATCTTGAAACAAAGTATTGGTTTATTGGTATTGAATCAGAGAGCTCCTCCTTTTTCCGATGATTTGACTACGATGGGCTCGCCTTATTTCCAGTTCAAATATCTTGCGCTTTTAACCTATCTGCATAATAATATTATAAGCGCCTACTCTATTGAGTAAATAACGATTTGCGTTCGCCAGCAAGACAATTACAAATAGTGATGCAGAAAATAAATAGTTTAGTGCAACTCGTTTATTAATGTGATACTTAATTATATATATGGCAGATTTGGTGATAGAATGGTCCTCGGTATTTGAACTCATGTCATGGATCTATTCCATTGCATGGTCGCTTTCCTTCTATGGACAAATTTTTGAAAATTATCGTCGCAAAAAGTATAGTTTATCTCATATAGCGTGGAAGGCATGAACTTTAGTTTTGTAGCTATTAACCTCAATGGATTTACTCTGTATGCTCTGTACAACTTATATGGTTTCTTCATTGATCAAAGTCAAACTGGATAGGTGGGTATGGCTGATCTCTTTTTTGCTCTTCACGCACTAGCAGCAGTTATCTTTACTGCAATTCAAGGATGCATTTATCCCTCAGGAAAAAATAACCTCAGCAAGAAGACTATCATTTTTCTTTGGGTCCAATGGATTTTCATTATCGCTTATGCTTTACTTTTAAGGGTATATCTTTACTTATGAAGAAGTCTGTATGGTTTGGCGATCAATTAGGCCTAGTTAGTTTATTAGGCTATATGAAATTAATATGTTCCTGTCTAAAATACATCCCTCAGTTGGTTTGGAACTATAATCGCAAAACTACCGAAGGATGGTCAATCTTTAACGTTTTCATGGATTTGACAGGTGGAATTTTTTCTGTTTCTGAAACTGCATTACGCATAGTCTTTATTTCAGAATATTCACTAAATATAACAAAACTGCTGCTGGGAGCGTTAACTATCCTTTATGATCTTTTGTTTGTGCACCAGCACTATTATCTTTATCCCGTTTCAATAAAGACATAATCAACAATCAAAGTCGATTCACCTACATAAATGCATTTTCATTAATCTACGTCACTCTCATGATGATTGCATACATCAATATATTTAATTGTGCTCAAATAATCAATTTATTAATCAAGCTAGCACTATCATGCTGATAACATTCTCTAAGAACAAAATGCAAGATTAAAATTAATATTATACTTAATGATCAAATCACTCAAAAGCTGTCACCATCGATACCCTTTGGCAGATATTTCTGGACAGCCAAATAGAAATTTGGAAGAGTCTTATTTTTAAGGTCTACCTCTATCACTTTTTTAGTTGCTTGAATAAGCTATCGATCGCAAGTAAATTTTTCCCTTTTTAAAAGATTTCGAATTTAAGTAAACCAGGATTCTAAAGGGTTAAGCTGAGAAGCAAAAGGTGGTAAAATAAGTATCTTAAATCCCTTCCGTAGAGCAATTTTTTTCATTAGCATTTTGGACTGGTTGCCCACGGCTGCGTGAATGACAATTACTCGAGTGTCATAGGGATATTTTTATAGAGGACGTGATAGTAGTCGCTCGAGAATAAGCTCATACTTCTCTTCGGGAGAGTTACCATGAATCACTTCATAGCGAACCGAACCAGAATTACTCATAAGTGCCACAATGAGAAAACTCTATTTTTTTAGATTGATCATAACGTTAGCGAAGGATTGTCCTTGTTTGCCCCATGCCTTATCACGTCCCACCCAACGGTTTATAGTCATTTAGTCCAAAAAATAAATCATTTCTTAAGATTATAAGGCTTACATCATTGCCTCACAGTAGGCTTTGCGTCTTTATATATCTTCAGGGAAATTGCGTTTAGAACTTATTAGCTTGATACGAGTTCTTTTTAACTTGTGACTGCTAAATATACGGATGATAGATTTGTTACTAACCTTTAACAATTCTCCGTTTTGATCCCTTTTTAGGCAACCCTCGTCAGCAGCAATGATGTTGGTCACATCAATTGAATTTAAAAGGGGATTATGCTGCAATATGCGAAACACTGCTTCTTCACGATTGCTTGTGAGCCTGCTTTTCCCGCGCAATCGTCCTTAATTGGAACCTCGTTTCAATGCCTCTTCCTGTCTGAGCATGATGGGATCCTCCAACCATTTTTTATACAAATGGTAAATTGTGGAATATCCATAGCCCGCCTACTCTGCAAATCGACGCAAAGAGTTATCCTTGTTGATTTTACCTTATTACTCCGACTTACTATACTCTTCAAAATATCTCTTTGCATCTTAGAGAAAGGAAGATGTCAACAGTTTTCGCTTAAATATTCTTTGCGGCTTTTCCCTCTCTAGTTTGGCACTATTTTATTAAGAAATCTATTCCTATTTTATAGTCTATGCATTATAATAAAATTGTTAACTATTTTTAGACTGTTCGAAACGTATCAGGTCTTAATCTTAAAAATTGGGGTTTTACCATTCATTTGATGGCTTCTCATTCGATTGATCTGCATTGGGACTTAACTTTACAGCGTTTTCTTTGGTGATTGGGAGATTAACATTTGGTTGCTAAGTATCTTATTCAAACTAATTGAATTAAATGTCTTAAAAGTTATAATTTTCTTACTAAAATAAGGGTTAATTGAATTGTTCGTGCTTGACTTCAGGCATTTGGTCTTAGTCTTCTATTTTATTGGACATGGTGCTAATGAAAAGTAAATTTGTTCATTACTAAATTGGATGCACTCTTTAAAAGTGTTTTTATTTCTATAAATATGATTAGTGAATATTATTTGGCCTTTAAAATAAATGAGGTTGTTGTACTAAATGCTAAAAATTATCACAATCAAACGCGCATAGTATTGTTGATGAAAGGCTGATTATACATATTATTGCATTTTATATATTGCATTTTGACTGTTGGTTCTTTGTAAATGTACTCTGTGCATAAATGATAGCGACAGTCAATTCCCAAGAATGAGTCAATTTTAATGGAATGTAATGAATTCAATGATCTAATTTATTTATCAAATCTATATTCACTCGCATGAGAATCAGAGATAGATCAACAGTTTACCTCTATAGTATTTCAGTCTGCATGGGCTCGTTTGTGCTAGGATATGAACTAACCTCCTATTCACAACTTGCCCATCTACTCGCATAAGCCAACGAATTCAATAATGAAGATAGCTATGCGAGCACCACTACTGTTCTGACAAGTCTTCTGGCATTAACAGCAATCTTTGGTACCCATCCAGCGATTTAGGTGTATCTGGTTACAAATGCATCGTTTCTTCCTTCGGCTATCTTAAAACCTTTCAATATTTGGACTATCTAACGATCGTTGCTGCCATCATCGGGGCTTCAAGTCTGTCGATTTCAACTCAGATATTATCACGACTACTGCTTGGACTAATTGTGGGAGTAAACACTATAGTGATTCCTGTCTATCTAACTTCCTGTTTACCTGGATCAATGGGAGGCCCAGCTGGCACACTCAATCAGTTGTTCATTACAATCGGCATCCTCTTCGGCTATCTCATGAGTTTTTCAGTTGTTGATGCAACTGCATCTGATTTCGCTTGGAGATTAGTTATTGCGCTGCCAGTTATCCCAAGTTTTGTGAGAATCTACACGACGCAATGGGTTTTTCCGTACCTTTGAATTTAAATAGCTACGAGACTGTGGAGATGATGATCGAGACAGGAGATGATATGCTCCTTTGGCGCTATATCCAACATATTTGGGAGGAAGTCACCATTTAGGAGTTTAAATAATTCAAAAAATTGGATGAAGAAGACGTGCTTTCATAGACAGTTCCATCTTTTTAAGGCACCAGTGAGCCTTATAAACGCCGCCTCAACATGGCCACCCTTATTATCTTCTTTAATCAGTTTTCTGGTAGCAGCACTTCCTTTGTATTTGCCTTATCTGTCTTCCCAACCACAGTAGGCTGGCAAGCAGTGGATACTGTACAATCGTTTGTTTATCTTGCCTTTGTACAAGTAGTAGTAACTCTATTTGCAGGGCAATTCCTTGAAAAGTATGGACGTCGCTCTTTCATGATGGAGGGGCAGAGAGTAATTATAGTGGCCAATGTACTTTTAGGTTTAATTGAATTTGGAGCACCCTAACTCAAACAGCTCGAATACATTCTATTATTTGTGCATATAATCGGCTTTAGTCTAAGCTTTGGCCCTTGCAGTTTCGTCATAGCCACATAAATCATGCACGATATCACTTACCCTTCAATCCTCTTTTGGATTCTTATTTTCGCATTTGGACTCCTCAATGGGTCTCTTTTGCAATATTACGGCCCTGCAGCACTATTCTTCTTCCTAGCAGCAGTATCCCTAGTTGGACTTTTCTATATCGGAGCCTATTTAGTCGAGACTCAGGGCAAATCCCGAAAATAAGTCTACAGATAATTTCGCAATTCGTGCTTCCCTTTGCCTTTGAAATGGAAAAAGTTTTTGACGAAAAGACACACCGCAGACTAACCATAAGAGGACACAAAATTATACGCAATGGATTCCTTACTCGCAGTTCGAGGCACCAATTGATCTTTATGACTTAAATAGGAGATAGATATCTAGCTCAATAGAACTAAAGCAAACGCTTTTGATAAAGACAAGTTATAATAAATCATAATATCCTAATAAATTGGATATCATTGAAAGAAAGGAATAAAATCAAATGATAAAGAATAATTGGATAAAATAATCCAAGAAAACCTTAATCACTACATGAATTCGTATAAAATTGTTTGAGTTTGAATTTTATAATTTAAATGCAAAGATAAGAGGAGGAGTTAGGCTGGCTTCCAGCTTCAGTACACTATAAGTCCACAAAGGAAGTTCTCTAACGCATTGAGAACAAATTGAACAACGATAAATAAATTAGTAAGGACAAAAAGGAAAACTACGTTCGAGTTATCAAAGAGATGAACTACACCATGGGCAAGGTCAGCGACCGTTGGCCTCTTTAAGTTGACAAAATTATGGACAATCTTAAATCAATGCTCATGTAGTTCGAAAAGGAGCTTATTGATATGTCCAAGGGAAGTTCATTATTTTGCGGATCTAGTGGAAATCCAAAGCAACTCGAAAATACTTTCAGGAGACTCGCAGGGTATGAGCACATTTTCACTGTTATTCGTCCCTTCCAGGATAGACAGATACGCGATGATATTGTCGCTCGCTATGAATATGATCGAGAAAAGAACGATAACAGCAAAAAATTATCATCTTCCAAAAGCCCCATTTTATCTCCTGAAATTAAAGAGACAAAAGAATCCGTCACAACCAAATCAATCGTAAAAGATGAAAAATGTCCTAATTGTGAACTGATGTTAGCGGTTTCACTGTGTCCAAATGGATATATCGCAAAAAAGCTCATAAAGGAGTTACCTGACACCGAATGGATTGCAGGTATTCTGCACGAGTAAGGAACAATAGTCGACAAAAATATTGAGAAAGCTATTTAATACTATAAGATGGCTTATAAGAAGAAAAATTATGAGGCCTTGTATCGATTAGGCTCATTAAACGAAAGGGGACGATATGGAAATCCTTATGAGTATATCAAAATGTGGGAGGAGGCCAGCAGCAATGGTCATCTCGAAGCACTCACTGACATGGGCTATCTCTACGAAAATGGACTCTAAGACTAAGAGTCAGGTCGCATTATCCTTTAGCCGAACTCCGAAAAGGCTTTCGATTATTACAAAAGGGCAGCTCAACATAATTTCCCCCGTGCGTTGAACAATTTAGCCACGTTTTACTTCAGCAACTAAAAATATCGGGACAATAAGAAATGCTTAAGTTATTTAGAGCTTGCTGCTTAAGCTTAGTACGTAAAATCCTTGCATAATCTGGGATTGATCTATTACTAGGGTAAGTTGGTGCCTTTGGACGAAATTAAATCAAAAAGCTTGATCAAAAGGGCAGCAGAAAAAGGCGATATCGAAGGCAGAATCATGTACATTGAACTAATGCTTAATGATGCTGCACATTGTACCGTTGACCAACTTGCTTAACTTAACTGCTACTGCCGATAAATCATCGCTAAGGATGAGGAAAATCATGAAGCCTACTATTTTCTCGGCATTATGTACTAGGAAGGATATGGAGTGCAGAAACAGCCTAAAACAGCCTTCCTGTACTACACACTAGCAGCTGGATTGCAAAACGAAGCTGCTCAATTGAAACTTGGAGAATGCTACAAAAATGGATTTGGGACCTAACAGGACATACGGGAAGCAATCCGATGCTATGAGTTGGCATCTAAGACAAACAAGTTCGCTCTGATTAGTCTCGGGTAAGAAGAAATGCATACAGATAAATTTACGAAAAAGGAGGGCAGGACATGAATCCAAATTACCAGAGAGCCTTCGACTTATATTACGAAGCATGCAACTTCGGTTTCCCTGAGGCTTACATTCATCTGGGCAATATGTATAAATTTGTAAGAGTTCTTTGATTTAGGGTCGACATGTCAAGAAGAACGAGACCAAAGCAGATTAGTATTTCCAGAAAGCAGGTTCTTTGGACCAACATAGTACACTAAAGAAGCTAACTGCAAGTAGTAGCGACATGATTCAATCGAGCTACTACCGGCGAAGATGATGGCTAGATTTGTTAATTTAATGCTAAATTGGTTAATAAAGTTATCATGAGTGTCAGAAGTCCAGCCATCCGATTGGGAGTCCTTAACATGACTATCAATTTTGAACCACCGCAGCGCAGATAAATTATAAACTCGAGGCATATAGAGCAGCTCCCTTTTAAAGTGCAAACTACACCTTCATTCATTCCCAGATACTATAGTCAGCAGCAGCGTAAGAACCCCTGCCAGACTATTGAAGAGAGCATGAGTCCCTATCAAAAATACAGACGCAGTCACAACGATAAAATAAAACTGATTCGCGAGCAGTAATTAGCAGCACTAAGCACTTCCCATCGTATTCAGGGTTTTACTTCTAAAAATAACTTTATTCAGCTTGAAATGAGTTAGGTCCAAGGCGAGGAGATGTAAGAATAGCAACAAAATCGATCTTCCAATGAGAGTCACCTTAAAAAGTCTATCGATAAGCTAAATTTTAGAAAAACAGTTGACAGTTTGCAGGATAAGGCGCACGCATTCGATAGGTTAGCTTTTACTTTTAGGAATAATCCATAGGAAAATTTAAAGACATTTTTTACGATTAGGCCCATTGCCACCACTAATAAAAGGCTTCGCCACAAAATTATAGAGAAATCGCCCAACATAAATTTAATCAGATCCTTAGCAACAAGAACGGGACTGCGGGCACAACTAAAAAATAAAATAGATGAGACAAATCCCGAGAAGATAATTCGGCCCTGGTCAACCTCTCGAAAATCTGGCAATAAAAGTGGAATGTTCGACTCCGAGATGCTTTAGGGTATTATAACTCAACGGGGTTTCTGATTGTATTCTATTTATGTAAACAGAGATCGATAATTATGAGCCAGTCCATGCCTTCACTCGCAAGGTTCAATGCAATCAAATCATGAGCTACTGTATTGTGACTGCCTTAGTGATTGTTTTCTTAGTTACAATCCAGTCTAATTTGGTCGATCAGAACAAACGCATCTGGATCACTGTACTTTTTATGGTGGCCTTTGGTATTGTTGTGATCACTGGTGCTATTACTTCAAAAATAGATCCTGTTGATCCAGTGCTAGTTTAGTATCGCGGTGGCAACCGTCTTCTTAAAGGAGTATAAATTTAAAACTGTTACTACTGCGACGTTTGTCGTAGTGTGGTGAAATTTTCATCGCGACACTGTAAAAAATGCGATAGGTAACTTAAGAGTTAGGTAGATGTGTGGACAAATTTGATCATCACTGTGTATGGATAAATAACTGCGTGGGCGAGTCCAATTACCTACCTTTCTTTGTGATGATCGTTGCAGCGATGAGTTTAAATGTTTTATATTGTACAGGAGTAGCTCTACTTTGGCAAGAGCAGAGATGGAACGACTACTTGGCAGGGATGGTGATTGCTTGGATACTTATGCCTGTGGCTATCATAGTGGCACTGCTCCTAGCTGCATTGTCTGTTTTTCACATATTTTTGATGGTAAACAAAACGACAAGTTTTGAATTTATCATGAAAATGAGAGAAAAAGAAAAGTTATCAGGCTAACAATCAATAAATCCCAACATTAATACCACAGAAGAAGCCATTGGCAATAACAATAACAATAACAATCACAAAGACAAAGTGGAAGTGAATGATATCATCTTTTAAAATGAAAACGAAGATGACGTGTCAAAAGAGTCAGCTCCCAAGGCTAACAGTCGCAAGAAAGAAGAAGACATTACAAAACCAAAAGAAACTTCAATTAGTGCACACGATCAATAAATAAAATAGTTCTTTGAGCGGCATAAATCTTTGAAGTTACTGGTGGGCAATAGCATAGCAATCCAGCCATTTAACGAATCGCAGGACAAGAATTATCGATCAAGCGTGTTTATGCAGCAGCTACTATCCAAGAAAAAGTCATCTCAATCCAGTGAAACCAAAGCCTATCATTCGACCAATCCATCGCATCTAAATCATATCAGCACCAATATAAGATGAGATTTTATCATTTTAAATTTTATTTGCCACAAACCAAATGTATCTTGACTGTAAATCATTATAACATATAAAGCAAATATCACGTGAGCCATGTTATAATTTCATAATTTATGGAGCTGAGCCATTGATCAGATTATATTATCTTTTGTATCTTTCCACGATTTTGGAAGATATCAAGGAGCGATCTTATTTAAAAGATATTACTACGTATAATTCGACATTTGGTATGATATGTAGTACCATTTTTAAATTACAAACATAGTTATTTTAAATATGAAGGTTATCATCTTTCTTGCCCTACTGTTGACGCTGGTACTCAGCGAGGATTTCAGCTGCAAAAGATTAAACTTTCTCCCCATGCCTACAAGTCTCGAATGCGGCAAGGACAATCTCCCCTTGGATGACCCATGCAAACTTATATTCCACATCAAAACTGAGGACAACAAAAATGAGCATCTCAGCTAGCTCATAGCCTTTCAAATGAAAAAGACTTTTCACTGCAGCATTTCCAACGTGATTGTTGCCAAAACAATCAACGTTGATCTTGTCGGTTTTACCTATAAGGTCGAGGTGGATATTGCTGACCCAACCCTCAAAAACGTATACACAACCAAGGAAGAAGCCTATGAATTAAACATAAATACAAGTGGAGCTGAACTAAAAGTGCAAACATATGTTGGCCTAGTGAGAGGATTGTAAACTTTCTTGCAATCAGTGAGATGTCCTCGACTCAAGACCAAGAAGTGCGAGTTTGTTCATTTACCAATACTCATTACTGATGAACCTGCCTTTCCCTACCGTGGACTGATGATTGACAGCTCCAGACACTTCCTTCCAACCAAACTCATTTATGAAACTTTAGATGCCATGATGTACAACAAACTTAGCGTCCTACATTGGCACATTGTTGATGAGGATTCCTTTCCTCTCATACTCGATTCACATCCTTAAATTGCAAAGTATGCTTCCTACTCTCCAGATGAGACTTACACCGCCAAAGAAGCAAGATCAATAGTACAATATGCTAGAAAAAGAGGAGTCAGAGTTGTACCTTAGCTTGATACTCCGGGACATGCTGCGAGCTGGGGATTGGCTCCTGAAAATGAGGGAGTTGCATGCACTTTTGGAAGTGGTTTTATGGGTCCTCTTGACGTAACTATGGAAAAGACATATAAACTCGTTCGATAAGTCTTCGCTGAAGTATTGGACATCTTCCCCGATCCTATTGTTCATCTTGGTGGTGATGAGGTAGTCCTCACATGCCTGAAGAACAGAACTGAGTTCGTTCAGCTGTAAGGCATCAGATAGGGGGATATCGAGATTCATTATCGTCGTAAACAGCATAAAATACTATCCGAGCTTGATCCCTCTCGATCATTCATGTATTGGATGAATAACAACTTTATTCAACTTGAACCAACTGATATTGTGCACTGGTGGGGTGGAGGCCTTCCTGCCACCAAAAATCCCGTAGTTATATCTCAGTATGGCCCCTTCTACCTTGACATGGGTGTTGGCAATTATTTGGGAGTGGCCTATGGAAACTATCAAACTTGGATGGATCTCTATAACTTGCATATCGGTCATATTGTTCAAGGGTATTAAAATAAGCAGAATGTGTTGGGAGCATAGGTCTGTCTTTGGAGTGAGCTCAGCAACCAATACATCCATCACATGAAGATATGGATTCGATCCAGTGCTTTTGCTGAAAGGGTATGGAATCTTGGATAATTTACAACTAAACCAGACGTCCTCGGCAGAGTTGCAGCTCACTAACAATTAATGAACCGTCGTGGAATACCTACCGCTGGTGCAACCTCTCAGCAGTGTGAAACCTTCCCCCAGTACTGTTGATTAGCATCAATACCCCATTATAAAGCATATTATTATCAAGTAGATGTTCCTGTTGTCGATATAGCGTTTTAGTTGACACGTCTACGGACCACTCGTTTTGGTACGCCTTAGTTATCATCCTATTAGATACCTTTTGATATGATTGTTGAGGCAATTTGTGATTTCGGTGGATCGCTCATAAAAATCTCCAGTTTTGGTTTCTACTGGACCAGTGATTTTTCTTTTTTTTCCTCTAACTTTGCAACTGTATCTTTTTTTGAGATTTGTTTATTCACTGTTTCGATTGTGTAGTCTGCCTATTTGAGGACTAATTTTGGAGGTGATAAAATCTTTAACTTTGGGTTTGCTTTCATTTCCTTACTAGCAACTTTCACTTCAATATGATCTTTGGAGAGCTTTTCCTTATCTTTATTATTTGTTTTTAACTACAATTGTTAGACCAATTATTTTTGTTTAACCTGATGAAATTTTTAGTTATTTTCGGGTCCTGTTTTAAAAATTTGCTTATCCTTCTTGGGATCAATAGGTTTAGTTGGAGACTTTGGGCTTTCAATAGGTCTAGGAAGATTCTCTTGATTAGTGAGAAATGTACCTTTTTTTGCTGGAAACAACTGGTCATTTTCAATTTTATTTATAATTATATGATCTGTCTTGCTCCCTTTTGGAGTAGATATGCTCACAATTGTTCCTTCATTATTTTTATTCATTTTTTACGTGATTACCGCACTCCTTTTTGCTGATTTATTATCCAAAGCCTTGCTCTCAGCAGCCATCAGCAAGTTTTCCAATCTGATCTCCTTTGTCAGCTATATTTCTCTCTGTTTTTTAGTGCTATTAACTAATCTTTCCTTTGATTTTGATTTTGGAATTGGGATAAATGATGGCTTCTATTTTTCTTTTATTTTGACAGATTTCACTTGAACATTCTCCATTTTCTGATTAATATTTTTGACTTCTTCAGCTTTCCTTCGTATCTGCTCTGCCAAATCAGAAGCAACGTTACTACTTCTCACTCTCTGCTTTTAGCGCCTGCTCATCCAATTACTATCATTTCGATTTGGAGTATGAATTTATTGATGCTATGTCTTTATATTCTAAATTTCGTTTGGTTGACTATTCTTTAAACTTAGATTCTTATCTATCAGTTTAATAATCGGGGTTTTGCGTTGTTTATCCCTTGGACTGGAAGGAGGTGAAAAAAGATGAGTGCTGTCAACTTTATCATCTTTCGATTTTAGACGAGGTGGCTAAATCTTTTGAGATAACTATACTTTGGAAAGTTTTTTACTTGTTGGATAACTAGGAGATGACTCTGCTCTCATTAAATCATTTATCTTTTTATTGCTATTAGCATCTCTACTCTCCTTCTTCTGCGTAGTCTATATTTCAGTTACATTTTTGCTGTTTTCTACTATAGGAGGAATGTATTTTTTATTATTACTCATTGCTTAGTTAACTTTGAATTTTCTGATGTCTTCTATACTGATTTTTTACTTTTTAAATAGTTATCTTTTAGCTTATTGAATTGGGAATTAGCTGAGTTTAGATAATCTGTTACGATCAACCTAAATTTATCGACTGTCTCTTAAAGCTGCAGCTCTGGTTCTCCACACTCCTTCATCTTTGGTTAACTCCTCTACCTTTTTATCCATTGATTATAGTACGCCTTTTTGATGGAAAAATTCGGTATCCAGTATATCTGCAGTCGGCTTCCATTTGACATCGCAACTCTTCATCTCAGAGCTCATTTTTGCAATTTCAGCTTCGATATTTTGGAGTTGGAGCTCTTCATTTGGAAGAATGTCCTTGCTGTCCTTGCCTCTCTCCTTGAGGGAATGATATTTACGTATTTCCCTTTCAATCTCTACTATTTTAAGAGCAGTTTCCCTGTTTACTTTCTTGGTCTATGCCCATAAACTCTGCATTGATTCCTTATGTTGCTGGAGGGGTTTGTTGTTATCCAGTAGCTTAACCTTGTCCTGATGCGACTAAGATAATAGTTATCGTTCCTCCTGTAGCTTCTGCAATTCTTTCTTTAAGTAGAGGAGTTAGTTTTCGTCTTTTCGAATGTATATCACGTTCTATTTTAAGTTACTCTGCCGCCCTGCATCTACTTGCTCTCGTAGCTGACGCATCTCTTTTTTTTGTGCTTCAATCTCGGACTGCAGGTCAATCAATGCTTAATCGACGGGTGGCTCCCTCTGTTGTTCATCCCAAGCATCTATCTCCATCTGCAAATGCTTGAGCTATGTGTACAATTTCAAGTTTTGCTGTTTGAGTTTTTGTCTGTTTCTAGTGCTGACCTGCACATCAATCTCGTCTTTCATGCAGTAATATAATAGTGATATAATATACAATCAAACGAAGCTGTGAGTCATCCTGCGGCGATTCTGTTCTCGCTATTTGAATTCAGATGGATTAAACTCAGGGTAGTAGTGTGAGTAGTTGGCTAGTACATCCATGCTTACATCCGAAGCCTTGATATCGTCCTCGCTCCAGTCACTCTCTGATAAGTTCTATATATGATTTTTGCTCGCATGCTCCTTCCGAATACGTTCGATAGCTCGGTTGTTTTATGCCCTAGACTTTTGATTCTTAATGGCTAGACGCCCTCCACGGCGAAGTTCCTGTAGATCAGTGTCGTTGGATGACTTACGTGGATTTTAAAAAGTTTCAATATGACTGTCTTTAATGTGCAGACTATTGTGGCGTTAAATTCTGCCCAAAGGTTTAAATTCGCTGTACATTGTGACCTTTCGTTTTGGCTTTTCTGGTTTATCAATGTAGTTAACTTTCAACTCCCTTCGCAGATATTTCTTTTGCTAATTGTTTTCCTCCTACAAGGTATCACTATGGCTGTTGATAGCTTCCAGCCGTATGCGCTGATCAAAACAGAACTCAGTCCGATGATTGTTGCTGTAGCAGAAAAAACAGCGATATCCTATCCGGCCCAATTCGCGATAGAGAAGAATATCGTCTTTGAGTTGATAGAAGATTTAGAAATCTAATGGAAATTTTTCCATCATACTGTGCCAGTCCGTAAACTTTAATAGGTAAGTTAGCGAGTATTTCACCGTTTTGAGAATTGATTGATGACTGAGCTGAGTCACGAACTCATAAAGTCCCACAAAATCATTAGTATAGATATTTCTGAGAGAGATGCTGCTCTTTCCTCCAGTAAAATGGACGAGTTCTCCTTTGCGAACATAATAGAGGCAGGGACTAATCACAAACTCTTTTAAAAAGACCATCTCATCCTCATAGTAAGTGACTTCGCGGACGTACTGACTGATTCCCTTGAGGAGATCATCAGACATACTGCTAAACAAACGGTGGGAGAAGATAACAGAGTAACTCTGGTAGTACAGTTCCTTTTTGAGTGCAGGAGTTAGCTCACCAATTATTTCGGCCTCGATCTCTCTTTCCCTAAGATTTTTAGCGTAGTAATAGTTATTGAGGTAGGCATTGATGCGGGACATCAATTCTGGCCCTATCTCCTTGTCGCGCATGTATAGATTTATAATATTTAATCGTGAGTGAATTTTGGTCTTCTTGGCGTTGAGCTATTGGATGATACTCCATATATGATTTATCGCGTAACCGTAAAGCAGACAAGACAGGAACTGGATTACGATTGTATACATGATCTCAGATGGGTTTTTGGGAGTGATATCTCCATAGCCTATAGAGATCATTGTTGTGGATGCCCAGTAAAGTGAATATGTGTACTGAATCTTAAACGAGTTTAAATCGATGAGACTTACATTTGCATATTTAGTAGACACCACCCAGTAGCATTCTTAGCGACAAGGCTCTCCGTCTGGTTTTATGATGTTGTTTTTGTGAGAGAGGGTGTCTGACAAGTAAAAAGCTCCACAAGCAACTACGTTACAAATGAGAAAAATCTTCATTAATAATAGTAGCAGCTTTAGAGCAGCCTTGATTCGTCTGTTCAAATCAAATGAACTAATTATTGTTCTCTCTATTTTCATTAAATCGATAATCTTCAGAAAGACGAGTACCACCACATATTTAAGAGTCTGCCGCTAATCTACTTGCAACAGTTCTACCAACTCGTACAGTAAAATTGAAGCAGTACTTACTAGATCAGGCACAAAACTTGACCGTAGATAGTTACTAAATATATCTCGGGGATCTTTTCTCAGAAGTCCGTCTTCATAAAAGCTGGTGTTAAAGTTAATAAATATGCCAATAGTAAAAATGGCTACGGCTGGGAAATTTATTATTTGAAAGAATCGTTGATTTTAATCTTAAGTTCGATGGTTTGCTAACTAGTTCGAGAAGTACCGAAGGAGACGATGATCGGGATTTACATGAAGTAAATGTATATTAAAAAAATGTTGAGCACCTACCAGCAAATGATGAATCGGGATTGCGGGTTGAAGGTTAAAGGACATAGTAAAGGTTTAGCTCGCTTGCGCTTAGGCTGTAGACGAACCTCCGGTAAGTAGGGAGTAACTTTGCGATTAAGTCTGTCTATATCCTCTACTACTTCTGAACTTGTGTACAACCGATCTGGTATAGGATAAGCACTACTACTAAGCAACGATTCCATGAGCTAATCCCTCTGTTTCATTATACTATTAATAATTAGATAGCAAAATCCTTACTCGAAGAGATTGGTTATAATGCAAATAGTGTGTGCTGACTGAATTCCAGATCAAATCTCTACAATTTGATTTTATTCACTCAATTGTGGTTATCTACGATTTTAATCATAAATATTTTAGCTCTAGTATAATATTATTAGTTAATGAAAAGCTATTAGCCTAAAAATAATAAAATACGCATCAAATATTGCCAAAACTTAACACCAAACTTTGTCCCAACACAAATATGCAAATCACCTATTTTTTTATTTTTTATTTTTCATGTTAAAAACCGGCTTGAAGTATCTATTTTAAAATAACTACTTTCAATGCAGCAATGAATAAATATCCTCTCAATCTCTACAATATATCAGAAGCTATTAAATTATATAATAGAAATAAGAGCATGAGATTTTTTCATATCATCATTTTTATAAATATCCTTGTTATGTCATCCAGCCTATTTTCCTTTCTTTCTGAGATGAAAAGCTCTTTGCTCAGTATCTGATGAGGGCAAATTTACATTTCGTCATTATGATTGGTAATAATCAGACTGGTGGCCTATAAAATTATTATGATCAGAGCAGAGAGACGCGTCGGACAGAAGAATTAAATTATCTTCAAACTCATCCTCATCGGGGAGTCAGGTACAGGCAAGAGCTGCTTGATGACTAGATACGTCAAGGGAGATTTCAGTCCTTCCTACCAACCCACTATAGGTACTGTTCTCCTCACCCAGGCACTTAGTTTCAAAGCAAAATCGTACCTATTGATGGAAATTACTCAGTAAAACTACAAATTTGGGACACTGCCGGACAGGAAAGCTTCCGATCGATCATTAAATCCTTCTTTCGGAATGCTGGCGGTGTTCTACTCATTTATGATATCACTCGGTATTAATAGCGTTATTCAGAAGAAGCACCTTTTAAAAGCTGCCTTAATGGCAGGCCCTAACTCGGGAGAGTGCTCCAGCTTCCGCTCTTTTCGTATTAGTAGGTACTCACCTTGATCTTGAGTCAAAGTATGAATCATTCTATGCAGGCGTGAAGTGGCGAGGGAGGAAGCTGAAAAGTGGATGCAGGACAACGATGTTGACTTCTTTTTCTAGACTTCTGCGCGGACTGATATTAACGTGAGCATGGTATTTTAAGAAGTAGGCAAGCGGCTATTCTTGCGTCATGCATAAAAACGTCGTGTCTCTCAAGCTCAGAATGAGAGTGAATTACTAAAATTAAAGGATGAACCCCAATTAAAATCTAAGGGGTGCTGCTGATTTTTATACCTTCTATGGCTAATAGATGATGAAAATTAATCAGATCGTAGGCTTGTAAACGAAGAGAGGCTCTCCATATTTGATTTTTGCTCCAGGAAGCACGTTCCACTCGAGCACATCGTTTGCCTCCACAATCATCACTATTGTTGAGCCCAAATTGAAATAACCAAGCTCCTGCCCTCTTTCCAGATTCTTCTATTCAGTGGTATGAATGCGGGTTACATTTAGTGCTCCCACCATTACCATTGTTAAGAGTCCTTATGCCCATTATCCCATCACTGTAACTCTTCCATTCTTCTCATAGATTGGCTTGCCACGTGCAATGACTCGTTCACTGACACTGTCACAGTTACCATCTATAGCGATCTTTTTCAATATCTTAAGGTCTACTGGCGAGTGAAATCGGTGATAATCTCCCGGGGCAAGATATATCACCAGCTGAAATAACTTACTGCCCTTGCGTAAGTGAAGGTTTTCTTAAATGTAGAAGGGGTTGTGCTGTTGGCAGCTGCCCGATACAAGTTCACTGAGTGAATATGCTGCGTTTTTGATGATATGACACTTATCTCCTGTTACCTCCTCGATGACCAAAACCTTCCCATCACAAGGAGAAGAAACAGTATTGGGTATAAAATCAGGGAGTGCTCTCACAATTTTGCGAGTAAAGAAGGAGCTAAAGGTTGGATAATCGCTGAGAGATAACTGCACTTCCTTAACATTCACCTTGTAGAACTTGCAATACGCTGCATAAATTGGTTTTCGGAGCATTCTTGGAATTTGCATCTCAGCAATCATTTAAGTTTGTTTGCATAGGGCTGGTTTTAGCTTATCCTGTATTATCTCACAAGTACTCTTTTATAAAACAGGGAGCAGATGATGGTGGCAAAATTTTTGGCAAAGACAGAGCGAAGGATGATAGGTCTACTGTTTACAATTTTTCCTATATTGTAGATGTGATACGAAAAGCTGATCGTGTCTTGGCTTTAGCATTGGAGGCAAATCTTTTGAGTTTGTGCCAGAGAGCCATTAATAATAAAAATTATATTTGATGATTCTGATGCATACTAATAAGCATATTAATTTGAATTGCTATGCAATAAGGCGACTCACTGAGGGAGTAATCCTTGCAGATGCTGAAGGATCAAGCAGGTAAATTGAGGGCTCTAAGTCGAGAGGTCGAACTCAAGGAAGATCAGGTCCGCTTTCTGAAAGAGACTATCCTTGCTTTAGAGCAGGAGAAGGATACAGTCATGCATCAAAATCATCAGCTGAAGAATAAATTAAAAACAATGGCCAATTAGATTACTCAATACAACGCCAATGTTGTTCAAAAGATTTACAGCGAAAACCAACAACTGGCCGCCGAGGTGCAAACATTACGAGAGGAATTGGAAAAGACGCATATTTAAGGAGAATAAATGAGCAGAAAATTGGGATAAATTGAAGGGCGATTGCAAAGCGAGAGCAGTGAGAAGGTCTAGGTGGCAACTGCGTATGAATCTTTGAAGGAGGGAAAATCAAAGAATGACAAGCGGGTGACTCTGTTGTAAAAGTAAAACAAATAGCTGCAAGTAAAAAACATCGCTCATCAACGACAACTGGAGGAGAGTAGCAATCAAGTCAACTATTGTTCGCAACAGATCGATATTCTCACTCAGAAACATCATGATTCCCTCAAGAATGCAGAGAAGAAGCTTAAACAAACGATATAAAAAATGGTTCCAAAAGATGAACTTGAAAGAACTGAGAAGGAAATTAAGGATGCTGCTACAAGGAATAAACAACTCAGAAATTAACTTGATCGAGCACTCAAGGAAATTGAAAAGTTAAAATTTTAACTTTCAGGAGCAAAAGACAAGCTGTTAGGGCATGAAATCAAGGAGGAGACGGGTAGTCTACAGCTGAAGACTGATTTTGCTAATCTTGGACAGTCCATCAAATTGGGTAAAAAGATTGCCTAGTTTGAGTCTGAAGAGCATCAAACTGCCTCCGAAATATACGAAACATATAAATAAGGCTTGTCAAAAACGTAGCAACTTTAAGCTTCCCTTACGACTGCAAATAACCAAATAAAACAAACTGAGCTATAGGTCGAGGCAGCCCACTAAACAACTAAACTGATATAAATATAGCTAACCACATTTCGTGAGCACAACAAAGAAGAGCAACATTCTTTGTAAGCAGAGTATGAAAACAAAATAATGGAAATTAGCTTAAGACTAAAGAGATAGGAAATAGCGCTATCTGGACTACGCATGAGGGAGAATGATTTATAAAATTTGAGGGAAGAACTTGAAGCAGAAAGCTAGCAACATCACATGGAAAAGGAGACGATGCTGAGGACTATGTAACAGATAAAAAAATAAAACATCAAGCTCAGTGAGGAATTAGGCTAAGCTGTAAAAATGTGCGAGTAGAATCTGTGGAGTCGAGAGTGCGTGAGTCACTATAAACTTATTCTGCAGAATCTTGTCAGTGTGGTATTTTTTCTGCATCTTTTGCTCGTTAGATTTAGATAGCGCACTCGAAAACTCTATGCTCCTTTTATTTAATACTATTTCGTCATACACAAAGCAATTGCGCCGTCTACCCCTCAATAAACCACTCGGCTTAAATTTAAAGCTGCTGTTTATGTGCTTATCGCTTTGAGTCGGATGAAGAGGTCAACGAATGGAGCAGGACGTGGACTCTAGTGGTATGCTTCTTCTGCAGTTGATCGGCGGCAAAAAATATAGAATTTAAGCTCTCATCTCTAAAATATCTCTTCTATCGTTCTAAAAGGAGGTAAGCTTGGAGATGTATTGAAAATGTCTCAGTAAGTATACAAATGGAAAATTCCTAATTTTTTGAGGCTAAGTCTACCAATTGGAGATGACCGGCATTAGTTGAAGTCCGCTGGTTTCGAGGAGGAGGATAGTTGAGAGGCTGACATTAATTAATATAAATTTTATTTTTTGCATAAAGGATAAATAATCATTAATTTTAGTAAAAATTGTCAAAGCTAACTTATTATATTGTGCTAGGAAGGATTCGTTTTTTTATGCTCGGACAAGGCAATAGGCATTCCAAGCTATAGGCTTCGGAAAAATTGATCAGTTTACTATTGGACAACTTTTGATTATTACAATGTCATATCTATGAAGTTTTAGTAAACCATTTTTCTCTTGAAGGATGGTCGAAGTGAGTTTGATAGTTCAAGGGAAGAGCCACTTTCATCAAATGCATTATTGTTGGTTATCATACAAGTCCTTTTAAAATCTGAAAGGATATTTGATATGAATAGCTATTGATTCAAGCTCTCCCTGTTTTGGACTGGAATACTTTCGACACCCCATCCTTGGGTCGTCAGGAATGACTCCTACCTAATGCTTACGGAATACTATCTGCGGTCGGGTGGTATTACTTGTTTAGAATCAATATGCGAGTTAAGTGTTTATATCTTTGGAAAAGAGTCTTCTGCAGACATTGACTAACTAACTTAAGGTTCGTTTTATTTATTCATTTAATTCGATTTAATATTTTCCTTTTGATCAGCTTCATCCAGCATCTTAATCTGTTAATCCTTCTTTTTTTAACTTAATCTTGATAACTTGTAACTATCCGTCTCCTCAATTTTAATTATGTTAACTTCAATATTATTTGCACTACTTGGAATATTTTAATTGAAATGTTCCTCCCTTATTCTTATGGACTTTTATGTTAGTCTTTTATTACTCATTTTTGATAAGGCGCATTTTATATTATTTTGGGATTGCACATTATATGAATGTTATTTGAGAGGAGTTTAGATGTTGAGGTCTTACTTGATGCTGATTGACAAAGGCGAATGATCTGAATATTCCGAGGGAGCAACCAATTGTATGGACTATTTGGCTATAAAAACGTTTTAATCTTGCTATTCTGATCTGCTATTTTTACTGCCCTTACTCATTTCAACCACTTCAGTCTGCTAGTGACTGTCTTCCTCCGAAGTAAAACCCAAGTTAATACTGGGTAGCCTCGGATTTAGTTTTACTTCCTCTCCAGACTAATCTCCCACAGTATAAATATTAGTAGTGAATTGCTGGCTCTGCTGAGCACCCCATCCGCTGAGATTAGATTACAAATCACGATGAGCCAAATCCTCCCCTAAACTTTTTTGTTCCCAATCTAATTCATATGTATTTTTGTGTATAATTTTGGCCTTTTTGTATTTGTTTCTGTTCAAAGATGAAGGATCAATCTTTATTTCTGTTTTTTTATTCTTACTCATAATTTTTGGAACTGGATTGCTATCGAAAAAATGTAAAATTTAGTCTCGCTTATAGTGGGAAGTAAATTAATGAGTTGATCGTTTTACTTTCCTCACTTGTAGACCAGTCGTGACACTGACCAATGAAGCCTAAGCCTCTTGAGTTTTGGCACAAGGATTATATGTTATTCTTTTATTTTGTAATATTTACGCGTTTATAGCCCTCGTTTTAATTATGCTTCTCGGAAGAGAATCCCATTTTTTTTATTGATCGTGGTAATACAAATTTTTGTTTTTAGCAAGTAGATCACGCTCAATAGACTGATGAAATGTGCAAGCTTTCTTTGTTGGAGGGTTAGAGGAGAGATGATGATACGAATTGGATTATTTTTTGTATTTGAAGACAAGCATTTTAATAAATAGAAGAAATTGATATATACTAAATAGGCAATCAAATCCTTCCACATAGAAAAATAGAAAGGAAAATCAAAACTACAATTAATTCTCAGAGATCACGGGGGCAGATATCAGTTACTGATTAATAAAAAGACCATCATATTTTTCCTCTAGCATTACTTCTAAAGGGTTATGAAGAATGGTTCGATTCAATTACACTTGGTTTCTCAACACCTACAAACGTTGAAAGTTGCTCTTTGCGACATCTAGAAAGACTGTATTCATATAAATGTTGTCACGCTACTCAGCAGAAGGACTATATTATAAACAAGCTACTTGTCAAAGCAGAAAAGCACTCGTAAGTTGGAAAAGTCAACCAACTCAAACTCAGCAAAATTATTGATTTTATTATCATCTAATTTAATTCATATTTACGAATTTTTAACTTTTACAGTTGAGGGAAGTGACATTTTTTCAAGGAACGAATACTGGTGATTTTATTAGCATCTAAATTAGGACAAAATACGTAAGCTGAGAGTTTTGAGATTGGGCATGTCATAGTGCTACATTCTTTCGAGGGAATGGATTTGATTGTTATTTAAAGCTAAGTGAACCATTTTCTTGAAAGGTAAAGAATTCAAAATGGGAATTGATCGTATGCTCAGAAGGGTAATGACTATTACCTTCAAATTACTTTATGTCTTGGATCTTTAAATTTTCTGGAAAAATAGTTAATAGAGTTCTTAGTAATCATCTAAATCTATGAAAAGTTACCGTCTTTGATAAAGAATATTTTGTCATTGCTGAAGAAGGATAAAATTTTGGACTTGTTCTTTAATTTTCTATTTTTGTTGCTACTTTAACAAGATTTCATCTGCATTGGGAGTAAACAACTCAAAGATAGTTAAATAGGACTGCTTAATTTTTATAGGCAACCAAAGTTGACAATTCATAATCATATTTTGAATGATCACTAACGCTCATTGCAGGATTATTTTATTTCCAGCAGTACCTGTGGCAACAAAGAAATAGCATTAGTCTCTCATCGATTTAGGCAGCACCTCATAACCGATCAACGTTCTGTTTAAGAAAAACCATATCTTGTTTTAGGATAGATCCACCGCCGTAATAATCGAATCTGATTTCTAGAGCCATATCTTGACGTTACGCACTGATTT
>Ga0302188_10000681_pt1 | contig 27987 bp, 36 predicted proteins | sample II_Bog_E2_1_FD_198783 | JGI IMG/M metagenome (GOLD analysis project Ga0302188, IMG submission 198783) | Peat permafrost microbial communities from Stordalen Mire near Abisko, Sweden - II_Bog_E2_1 | ecosystem: Environmental > Terrestrial > Soil > Wetlands > Peat | place: Sweden: Abisko...
TGAATTTCCACTTGGACTGACTTGATTTCCAGAGCAAGCGACACAACTTCCACTGCTGAGGTAAGTGTTGGCTGGGCAGGTGAGACAAGTAGTGCCGCTAGAGGAGCAAGTGGCGCACTGAGCAGAGCACGTTATGCAAGCAGATAATGAATTTCCACTTGGACTGACTTGATTTGCAGCACAAGCGACACAACTTCCACTGCTAAGGTAAGTGTTGGCTGGGCAAGTTAGACAAACAGTACCACTAGAAGAGCAAGTAGCACACTTGGTCGAGCACGCTATGCATGCAGATAGTGTATTTCCACTTGGACTGACTTGATTTCCAGTGCAAGCGACACAACTTCCACTGCTAAGGTAAGTGTTGGCTGGGCAGGTTAGACAAACAGTACCACTGGAGGTGCAAGTGGTGCATTTGGTAGAGCACGCTATGCAAGCAGATAGTGTATTTCCACTTGGACTCACTTGATTTCCAGGGCAAGCGACACAACTTCCACTGCTAAGGTAAGTGTTGGCTGGGCAAGTTAGACAAGTAGTTCCGCTGGAAGAGCAAGTATCACACTGAATAGAGCATGCTATGCAAGCAGATAATGTATTTCCACTTGGACTGACTTGATTTCCAGAGCAAGCGTTACAAATTCCACTGCTAAGGTAAGTGTTGGCTGGGCAAGTTAGACAAACAGTACCACTGGAGGTGCAAGTGGTGCACTTGGTAGAGCACGCTATGCAAGCAGATAGTGTATTTCCACTTGGACTGACTTGATTTCCAGGGCAAGCGACACAACTTCCACTGCTAAGGTAAGTGTTGGCTGGGCAAGTCATTTGTGTGCAATAAGACAGTGTATTTCCACTTGGATTGACCCAATTTATAGAGCAAGCAAGACAAATTCCACTGCTGCTAAGATAAGTGTTGGCTGGGCAGGTTAGGCATGTTGAATTATAGAGGCATGAAGCACAATATGTTGGACATGGTGCGCAATAAGATAGTGAGTTTCCACTTGGAGTTGCAGAATTTGTAGAGCATGCAGCACAAATTCCACTGCTGCTGAGGTAAGTGTTGATTGGGCAGGTTAGGCATGTGGAATTATAGAGGCATGAAGCGCAATCTGTTGGACATGGTGCGCAATAAGACAGTGTGTTTCCACTTGGAGTGGCAGAATTTGTAGAGCATGCAAGACAACTTCCACTGCTAAGGTAGGTGTTGATTGGACAAGTCATTTGTGTGCAATAAGACTGTGAGTTTCCACTTGGAGTGACCCAATTTGTAGAGCATGGAAGACAAGTTCCACTGCTAAGGTAGTAGTTGGCTGAACAAGTCAGGCATGTTGAAGCAGAGGAGCATGTAGCACAATTTATTGGACAGGATTGACAAGCAGTGTTTAAATTATTTTGAGGATTGAAAGTGTTACCTAGGCATGGAATGCAGGATCCTGAGGACAGATAGTAGTTTGCTCCACAGGCAGTGCAATTAGTACTACTCGCATAGCATGTGTAGCATATTGAACTGCAAGGTAGACAAGCAGAATTACTATTGTGATCAGGAGTATAAAAACTGATGCTACAATTAGTACATCCAGCCCAACCACGATATTGATAGATATAGGTATTGGCTGCACACGATGTACATATAGCCTAACTTTGAGTAGCATCGGTCAAGACACAACTCTAACAGAATGGTACACATGCTAGACACACCAATTGATTACTTGCTCCCACTGTACAAGCACTGCATAAAACGTCTCCATCCCGAGTGCTACCAACCAACATATTTCCCCAGCTAACTTGAACACAAGGAGAACAACCGGGGCAAGGCTAACAGATATTAGCTCCTGAGTAATATTTACCTGCCCCACAGTATTAGCACTTGTTTCCAGAGTTATAGAATCCAATACTCAATTGACTGATAGTACATTGATTGAAGGAAACTGATATGAGAGATGATATGAGGATTAGAAATAGAATTGATCTCATTTTCTAATTTATTATAAGCCTATATTTTAGTAACTGTATTTACGTTATTAAAATACTGATTAAAGATCGCAGACAATGAGCTCCAAAGTAATGCAATATTATTATTTATCCTTGTTTATCATTATTTATCATATTTTGCAATCTTCTATGGTCAAAAACCTTTGAATTGTTAATATTTTTTTGGAGCGCCTTGATCTTAATTCTCTATAACATATTCCATAAATCTCAATTCCAAAATATATCCAAACTGCTTAAAATTATCGTTTAAGGAAGGTTTCACCATCTGATCTCATAAACCATTCGCATTTTGCGATGAATTTTCTTAGTTTGAAGATAAAGTGGAAATAGTCTGCAATCACATTAAATTTCCATAAATAAAAAATCATTTGTTTCAAGAAATCGTTTGAAAGTTACTCAAATCACTAATCGAAGGAATGGGAGCAAGATAAGGGCAATCAATTTTTAAATTTGTATATTTTTAAATAGAAAATGAGGATTAGGCTATGGTTATCAAAGATAATAAAATATGAAAATGAGCTTTCCTCATTATTTGTGTATTTTGGGACCTTTTACAGATATTCCATGATCAATAGATTTCTGTTTAATGCTGAAACTCTCATTTTGATTATTTTATTGGAGTTGTGTCGAATAAATTTTTTCAGTCACTAACCTCCCGTCAACAATTTTGGTCACTTAAAAATAGAGAATAAGTTGTTCTAGAGATTTCATGATGTTTGTTGCGATTAAATATTTGTTTCATATCACCTTTCATGTAAATCTGTGTTATAGTTGTTGAGAAAATGAGAATAAAGGACTTTAAATCTCACGCTATGTTGGAAAATTTATGGCATATTTAGATATGCACGGAATTTATTGAAATTGTATTGCTGCCAATGATTTATTTTGATCTATTGTATTTAACTAAATTTAAAAAATCATAAGGACAAACATAATTGTAAAGAAAGCATAATTTTGGTTAATTAAATCAAAATTGAATAAATTTGATCAAATTTGGCAGCAGTACCTTTCAAACCTCAATTTTAGAGGAAATAGTTTACAAAATATTTTTTCTTAATCTTAGATGTTATTTTGTTCAAGATATTGCTGTCAATATTTTAATAATTCGTTTTAATATGGCCTTGATTTGTCAGTAATTTCAATTCATGCTTATTATTTTTTTAAATTTTATTCTTGCATCGAAATTTCACATGGCTTCCCAAAAGAAAGGATTCTTGAAGTTTTATCGTAATCATTAACTTAATTTAAACCTTTATCCATAATTATTTTTCGAAGGGAAGCAATAACTAAGAGTTGAAGCCCCAATCAAACCAAAATTACAAGTGGATTTTGAGCAATTCTGTGTCCAAATTGAGAAGCGGGAAATGACTAAATGACACTATAATTACTATTTTGATGAAAATGGATCTGGCGGGTAACTTGAGGTGATTTTAGCTTTATCTCATGTAAATTCTATCTATCTATGTTTTATATTAAAATCACTTTTTAATTGAATCGCCAAAATAATTTTCTTTTAAAACGCAAAAAAACTTTCTATTTGAATTTAATCGAACAAAAAATATTTTTTCATTAGGACTACTCTCCATGACGCAAGTTGGCGAATATTTTTTTAAAAAGAAATATGAGTCAAAGACATGTTTAAATGAGGATAACAATAAAATAGCAAAATCAAACGAATAATGCTTAATTGATTAAAAAATAATCATAAAATACAATCACAAAAATAATGAATCTTTTTGAGTATCAGCGAGAATGATTGCTTTCAAACTATAAATGGTTTTCTGATATATTTCTTTGATAATATCAAATTGAAAATGTTTCACACGATGGAAAGATTCCCCAATTGGCAGGAAATCAAAGAAATATTATCTTGCATGGCAGAGAAACAGCTCAAGCCAAAGGAGATCATAAAGAAAATAGCTTAATTCAAGAAATACTCCATCCTGGATCGACAAAAGCAAGCTGAGTTTTAGAAACGCCATACCTTCAAAATGCTATAAAACAAGTACTCGAATGACATGCAGGACATTTTTTAAAAAGTGTCAAAGTTTGTCCTGAACCGCCCAAATTTTTAAATACCTCTTTTTAGGCAGGGAGAAAATAAAGAATGTGTTTTCACCAAAGAAAAGATTCTGTATTTATTTTCGTCGATGGTGTTGTGCCTTATCCCTAGTCAATAGTTCGATATTAGCCCGCAAACTCAAGGAAAGTATAGCTTTCTAATGGATTTTTCTTTCATTTTCGAGAACGAGGAGTATAAAACCATGACTGTTATCGAGTATCTCAAAAAAGAGATCGATAATGTGAAAAGCTATTCGGAAGAATTTGTCATTAAGCGATCATGCGAAGAAAAGAGTCTTGAACAAATCATTCAAGAAAATAAAAACAAGCCAATGGCGAAACTTTCCTTTCAGGATGAAAACTCCAGCATTGAACATCATTACGGGTGCTTAAAGGCTGACTTCGCCAATAAATTTTTGGGAGGAGGGGCTTTGATGACAGGATGCGTGCAGGAAGAGATTATGTTTGCCAATCACCCCGAACTGTTTACAACTCAACTTCTTTGCGAAGTCATGAAACCTAACGAAAGTATATTTCTTTTAGGATTCAAAAAATACTTCAGCAACTCAGGATACGGCTACACGGCTGCCTATGATGGTCTTGAAACTCATGATTATTCATAAGAATATGATGCGAAAGGAATGGCAAAGGAGTATATTACCGCAATAGATGCGCAACCTTTTGGCTGGCGAAACTAAAAGGAGCAACTTTCAAGAAAATGGATTAACAGATAAATTTTAAAAGCATTTGTAGGATTCAATTTTAAGCAAGAAGGAGTCAACTCAGTGGCAACTGGTAATTGGGGCTGTGGAGCTTTCGGAGGTGATTTGAGAATCAAATTTTTAGTGCAGTGGATTGCTTGTTCAATGACTGATAAATAAATGATCTACTGCCCATTCGGATCTTCCTCAATCATTAAAAATGAGCAATTATTCTCATGCTTGCAACCAATGAAGGTGGGAGAGGTTTATGAAACATTTTGTGAAGCGGGTCAAAATCTTTTGGACTTGAATGAAGGGTTAAACATTTATAAGGCAATGGAAAAGTTAATTTGATTACCATTCGATTATTTTTAAATTCAATATTAATTTTAGCCCCATCCTCTTGAATTCTTATCTGTTAGAATGGTATCTTTTAAATAGGCTTGATTCCATTATGCTGTGATGATTTAATAATCGAATTAAATGGATGAGTTAGCAATCAATCATAGTGCAATTATTCAGGTTTCTAATATGACATTTGATGTTGTTGATTGAATGTCGGCATCAGTATATCACTATCTTTATGGAAAGGATAGTGTAAAGTTATGATATCTTCATTGTGTGATTCAATCAATTGCCTTCCCAATATTAAATTTGGAGCCATGTTGAATCATTTATCCATTAATTCCAAAATATTATATATCATCTGCTTTACTATGATCAAATTAATAACCGTTAATGCTCGCCTCAAAGTAACTAAACGTCGTCCAACAGGAGCTCGTCGTACAAAATCAACAGTTAAACGGTACACTCTAACTGATGCAGATGAACTTGTTAATATCAAAAGAGAGCTATATCAAGTCTACCAGGAAAATATCAGACTGAAATAATACGTTAAGTAGCGATAGAATGATCATCAATTCATCAATGACTGCGAAAATGAATTAGCAAGATTAAGAGGGTTGTTACGGGAAGTCCATGACAAGAATGGCAGTATTCCATCAGAAAGGGAAGAGATCAAGGATCGTATCATCATGAAACTGGAAGATGAACTAATAACAACAAAAATATAACTCAAGGAAGCACAAATGTAAATTACTAAGTTCGGCAAATCTGTATACAGCTGATCTATTTCGTTTGCTAAATCAACTAATATCTTGCATATGACTCGCAATAACGATTTATATAAACAGGCTGTGATAAAATATGAAAAAACTGATGCTTACAATAATGCAGAATATGAAAAAATACTAATCGATTTCTGCAATTATTGAGGGAAAAACATATGAGCTGAATCAAAGAGAGTACGAAAGCATGCAGTATTTCCAAGAGTGCAGAGCCATTGACAACCGTGGAACAACTGTTTTTGAAATCAAGCAAAACGAACTGGTTTCTACTAAAACGTGGAAGATTATCATTTAAATCCTTTAGTAAATGAAGGACCAATGGCCTGCTATACCCAAAATTAGCTCTAATTGCTCCATAGATTATATTGGTGAGTATTTGGCCAGCAAGTTTTAGAAAATGTAGGCGGCATAGCTGGCAAAGGTTTATCTAAGCGTTCATTTCTTAAAAATCGGTAAACTTAGAAAGTGCATTGCAGCTTATTTCGCCTGCATGGTCTATATACCAAATTCAATTGCAGACTACGAAAGACTTCTAGCCAAATTTAAACTGCAAGAGTTGACAATTGACCAGGAGAAAGAGTATAGGATGAACTATCCCTTCCTAAACGATTGATCCATGATTGAATGGCGATATTATTAAATAATCTAATTTGATAATATATTAAATGGGATCGGCTTCAGTCAAAGAGAAGAAGCGGATGATTAAACGATATGTCAAGGATTGCAAAAACGATAATTAATTAACAATAAGTAAATTGGTATTAACTCAGCTAACTACAGCATTGAAGACTAAGGCATAGCTTTCTTGACTTCTTTGTAAATTACAAATTATATGTCTCTCGCTTTGTGTTTTAGTTCTATGACTCAGTTAATGTAAAAATGAGCTGCAAGGGCGTGATTTATCTCAGCCAAGTCAAGTGGAAAAATATAATCAATGTAAATTTGAGTAGCAGACTCGCTATTTAGTTGGCAACTTTATAGGAAATAAAGGATGTAGATATATCACTCAGGCATCATGGAATCAACTATAAAAATTATATATTGGTAGCGTTTAAGTCATTTAGAAAGCAATTAAATCGATGACAGCGGTGTACAGCACCTCAGCAAAGGAGAATGGAGATGGCTAAAAAGATTGAAACTATGTACCATCAATCAAATGTAGCCAAAAATCGTATCACTAATGAAGGGCTTCCTGCTTTAGTGGAGACAAACTGGATCATGCTGGAGTACTTGGCCATTAGTAAATTGGCATTCATATAGCTGGTAATTCTATTTCAATGGCTGGAATTTACACATTTTTGAGAGCTGAATGGAAGAACCTTGCTTTTTTAATCACCACAGTCGTAAATCCCCCGAAAACAGGACTATATGCACAGATATCCAATTAAAATGGATTCAATAAACAGATGAGAAACAAATTTGAAAAATTGACTGCCTGCTATATTCAATGAGTAGACAATACAGTCTACCATGATAGTTACAAGTATATCTTAAGTGCGATTAAAATAATATAATCATCATTGATCCAGGATACCAAATGTTCTATCCCATGCGGTACCCATGCAGTCCATCTTCCTCTTAAAATGATCAAAATGTTTCTTGGAGAGGTGAGTGAGAGCGTTGCATCGCTTGGTGCAAAAAGATATGCTTTTGAGAAGGCTGTCAAAGGTCTACTGCTCATTTACGATTGGCTTTTACTTGTTCATTAATACTAAATTATATTTCTATTAATAGTCAGAATAATTCCAATAATAGGAATCGAGAAGGTTCATACTCATCACATCAACACTTCTTTATAAATTTGTTCTCGCGCATACCCATTATATTCGTTTAGGCATCCACCCAAATCATCATCATCTCGCTGCACAACCGAGTCTAACGACGACAGCAGTTTACCAAACGACTGCCTAACTGTAAATTTTTCGTTGAAAAGTGCCGGTTCAACTACTACTGCATCTATGAGTTAAATAGACCATAGAAGTCGCGAATTTTACTAAGTTTACGAGTTTACTGCGGCAGCATAGCGTTGATGCACTCCGTACGTGAATTCTTGTCAATTTTACGTTCGCACTACCATTTTTAAACTATTCCCTCCTCGAACAGTTTGGTCTTCTTTTTGGCAAGGGCAACCTTAGCGCTTTGGTATTTTTCTTGAAAGCTAGCCAAAGTATCGAAGTTTTCGAGAATATTTAACATATATAAGCTTTAGTACTTGATGAAAGCATACGTTTCAGTTCGAAAGATGGTTGCCTGGTTAATAATTTGCTAACTGAATGAACAAATCAGTACGCCATACGACTCACTGCTTCGCTAACGATCGAAAAGAAGTTATTTGAGCAATATGATAACGCATGATCCTTGCGGAACTTTTTTTAGAGTTCATCGAGGGAATCGCATCTCTTCCCAATTCCCTTAAGCACATCACCACAGTTCTCCAAAGTGGTCGCTGCAGCCTTAAACTCTTTATAAATGCTAAATAATGCTATTATTACGATTTGATTGCAGGCTGAGTATCTGTGAAATATCTTTGGGTATCAACCATGAAGTTATTGGCTTTGGGATCAAATGAAAAATTGAGATTTCCTTTGGTATTTTTGACATTTTTAAAGGGGATGAGATGCTTGCTTTTTTTGTAATTGGCTTTGAATTTTTAAAAGCCAACCTTATCGTCCAGTTTTAGGAAGTTTTCAACAACCTGGTCGGAACGCAACTCGGGCATTTACATGAGCTTACTCAGAAACATCTCGAGAATCATCATACGTTTCCGGAGATGCTTGTCGTCGTAGCGCCGATATTGACCTTTCTTCGCAATTGGAGGCACTGGGATGCCAGGGTGAAGCCATTACAGAGTCTAACGAATCCATTCGAAATCAGAGTATCTTCGTTAAACAGTCTTGCCGAGGAAAGGAGTGTTGATAAAGTACGATACATAGGATTGCTAAAACATTCCACCCTCTTTCTTTTCGAATTTGGTGACGATAACTTGCAGGTTGTTGGCATTTAGTAGTGAACTCGGAGCAGCAGCGACACAGGGCTGATTTTTACGAAAAGTTTCGTTGTTGCTAAAATAGTCGAAGGAGGTATCGATGTCTTCGCCTTTTCCTTTCACGGAAGTCCTCTCCGTATCTTCGCTCTATATGAAATGATCAATGATTTAACTTTTTTAATTGCTTTGCCTGATCTGTTCTCTCTCCTTCTGCTCTTCCTTTGTTTCCTCCTTATTTTCTTTATCGAACCGCTTCTGAAATAGCCTGACGACTTCCTTGAGTTGATCGACTGACCAATTGTCTAAGTCATCTCCCCCTTATTTAGTCTGTCGCAAGTACTCCTAAAACTGTTCGGGGTCGTAGTTCTTTTAGATGATCTCCTGGTAAAGGTACTGCTGTTTTTCTTTTTGCGAGGACATTCTGATGGGACACTAATTATTTATAAGCAATTGCATCAATCCAGGATATATTGGCCTTAATTGATACAATAACCATGATATTGTCTTGACCTTTCCAAAAAGCACCCTTTAATGATTCTGATGATTGGAAGGATAGGAAAAGTATCCACACTTTAAATTTCAATATCATTTCGGCTATCACGTTAATAAATATATTTTTGTCGTTGCTCACAATCCAACATATGAAAGACTAAACCAAAATGTTTTCTACCGATTGCATACGAAAGAAATAGCCTAAAGATAACGAGAAACCCCTCCACCAATCACATGGTGTATCCAAATCAGAGACGAGTATCATGACAAAGGAAGAGGATAACTTAGGCCTCGAAGACGATCTGCTATAGAATTTGGACGAATTGGATGATGTCGGAGATTTGGAAGGGCCTTAAAATAGTTTGAACTTCGAAGAAGAAAGAAGAGTCAAAGAGATCTTAACAAAATTTCAAACTGCCATGCACGATTATAACTAAAGTAAGGTAAACATTTTCTCCATTGACAAGCCCAACATGACCATCCTCGCCACACTGATAAAAATGTGGAGTGGACGGCAAATAAAAACGGAAAAGATGTTGCTGGACCTATTCCTTACGAATGTATCTATTCCTCTTCAGATGATGAAAGACGTGTTCGATTCAATTCCCAGCATAAAGTTAAGCGTAAATAACTAACGCATCTAAAGTAAAGGTAGATTGTTTGCTATTGGTGAGTATTTCTATGAAGGTAGGTCTCATGATACGTAGGTACTGAGAAGCGCATGACCATATCATCGCAGTCTATGGAGAGCTGCTATATAGGAGAGGTCAAAAATAACGCCATGCACGGAGTAGGTCAATTTATCTCTACTAACAAGCTAAATGGGTTTAAATACGAGGGGGAGTTCGACAATAACCGCTTTCATGGCCAAGGAAAACATTCCTCAAACCAAAACCTTGTCTATATTGGTGAATTTCGCAACGATTACAAAGAAGGCTTTGGGGAGTAAGTGCAATTCAAGAGGAAGAAAAACGCAGTTTGGGGCGACAACCCCTTCATTGAAAAATCAAAATATCGGGGACCTTTCAAGCAGGGCGACCGTGAAGGGAAAGGAATCGAAGAAACCAAGAAGTTCGTTTACAATGGCGATTGGAAGAAAGGAGTCAAGTGTGGATAAGGATAAATTAGATATAAGAACGGAGACTACTATAAAGGCCAGTGGGCCAATGGTGAGTTTAACGGTAAGGGGTAGTACTTTTAGAGCGGCAACTCAACCTATAAGGGAAGTTTTGTGGATGGCAAATACGAAGGAAACGGTTGCATGGAATACGAAAATGGCGATAAGTATGAAGGCTAATATACGGTGAACAAAAAACATGGGCAAGGTATTTACACATGGGGCGACGGGGACTACTACGATGGGCAATGGATTAACGACAGCGCTGAAGGTCATGGAACATCCATGATTGGAACTGATTTCTATGATGGAGAGTTCAAGAATGGAAAGCGGCATGGATAGGGTGAATTAACAAACTAGGACGGAGACATCATTCATGCGATGTGGTAGAATAATGAAATTGTCAAGACGCTAGAGAAGAATGGTTAGCCAGTTTGATCCAGTACATCTATCGATGATAAGGCTTATGATTCTATCAATTTTTTGAGAATGAACTGTGTTTGGACACCTTTGAGTTTTTGCTGAAATTGCTGCGTTTGCTCGCATTGAAGCCCTTACTGTTTTTGGACCTACTGTTAGATTTGCGCCCTTCCTCGTCATATTCATCAACTAGATTGTTGTTTTCGCCGTCACTGTCAGTTTCTGCCTCGACTAGTTCTGATTTGTGGATACGCCTATCGATAAACTCCTCCTACGCAAGATGCTTCTTAAATATGTTATATTTCTCCTCGACGTCAAGCCCATATAAGCTTTACGCCCTCACTCCTTCCTCCCCTGTAAGTTACGTCCCGTCGAGTCTTTTTAGCATAGGTAATTTGTATATAACCTGAAGCCTATAGTACTTGCGTTACTGCAGTGGGTTATAGCACAGATCGAGTTAGTCCAAATACATTAAATTCTAGAGAAAATCTATCTGACGAATGTGCTTGACTCCATTCTTGGCCAAATTAAGCTGTCGCAGCGACACCAGATTTACTAGTCCACCCAGCTTCTTAATTCTATTGATTGATAAGTTAAGAATGCGAAGCTGTTCTAGTTTTGACAGACCCTTGACTGTGTCAATCTGATTGTTATTGAGGTAGAGTTCAGTGATCTGCAATCCGTCCAAACCTTGAATTTCCTACAGCATGTTTTAGCTCAGATCGAGTACGCGTAGATTTTTGTTCTTCTACAAACCCTTTATAGAGTTAATCTTATTTCCGTTCAATTTAAGGACTCGCAGCAGTTTGTGCTTGCTGAGGTCGGGAATAGCCGCAATCCGATTTGAGCTCAGGTCCACTGAGTCCAAGTGCAATGGAATTTCTTTCATCTCCAACACTGAACTAATCATATTGTTGGTAGCTTTGATTTCAGTCAGATACTTCAGTCCTGTGAGATGTTTTAGACTCCTCAAACAGTTAAAGGAGAGATCCACCTTCTACAAAAGTTTATACTCAACTATTTTCTAAGTCAAGATACAGGTACATGAATCGCAGGCAGTCGCTTCCCTGTACAAACAAGGGATCTAAAGGCAAAGGAGCTACCGCAACTGGTTTTTCCGAAGTTAGAGAGATGTTCTTTAAAATCAAGCTGCTCTTCTCTGCATTACGGTGGTTGTACTATGAAGAGATGACAGCAGCATCAGTGTCGGATTCCTCCTCTTAGGTCAGATTAATAAAATTAGCCGTAGTGTAACCATTGATAAGGTGTTTGGAAGTGCGAGCGAGGCGTTCTTTGTAGAAGCTGTCTTTGAGGATGTTGCCTTTGGCTGCCATTATTGCAACTGATTATCAATTATGATTTATAATGACTCATTCCTTTGCAAACAATCCAACAACACAGATAATAAATTTGTTGATCCGCATCGGATGCGCCTTCCTTTTATTGTTTGACAGTTTATTTTATTATTTTCCACTTATAGAATTCGATTCATGTCAGAAGTCACAGTAGTACAGCAAGAACTCGAGCTAGTCAACATTGTGGAGATTGTCCAAGACAAACTCACCAGGAATTTCACTCTCCTCCTAAAGAGGCTCAACCATCACGACACACTTTTCGCACAGCATTAGTTACAAACTTCTAGGGCTCATGATCAGCATTTGCTATCTTTCAGGAGAATAGAGGAAGCCATGGCCTTGCAGCAGCAACAGGTTACCGAACGCATGGACTAGATTTTCAAAAGGATTGCACTGGTATAGAGTCGTCATGAATAATTGCAGATAGATGTGACAGAGCGAGGGGTCGGCGTAAAGAGATTGTCTGATGAGCTGTTTAATACACAGCTCCAGTTCGAAGAGAAGATAAAATAGCACCAGCTGTAGATGAGTCAAATTATACGCAACATTGAAATTCTATCGAATGAGCAAGGCCGCATGATGGATGAGATCAACAAAAAAGAGAACAAAATTTAGAACGAACGCCTTGCCAAAGACACAGAGATACTAAAGGACAAGAATGATCATCTGGAGAGTGAGCTTAAATTGGCCCACCATAAAATATAGAAGATAGAGATACTCAATGAGAAGGCAGAAAGATTGCAGGCTAAGAAGGAGATGGAGATACTGAAGGAGATCGAGGAGAGAGTTAAAAAGGAGATCAAATTTACCATTAATGAGATAGGAACAGCCACTTCTCCAGTCAACCCCAACCCCAATAACCAGAATTCCATAGTCAAAGGAACTGCAGGTTAAACGAATGCTAAAGTTATGAGCAATGGAAATCGTCCGACCATTCTTTATGGCAATGGCTCTCCAGCTTTAGGAAGAATCAGCATGAATGCAAATCAGATGGGCTAAATTAAGTAAAGATAGAACTAGAACTCATAGAGTGGTTATAATAATAACGGGATGGGGAGCTCTCAAATAGGTTCTGATCTTATGGGCAGCAACATGGATGTGATTCTGTAGAAGTGGGGGGATAAGATCAAGTACTTATAGGTACAGCTTAAAGAGGTCATTTAAAATCTAAAGATCCTCAACAAGAACTCCAGCAACAAGAAAGCGGAGATGAAGGAAAACAGCTCATCGGAAGGCATCAAGGATAAACTCAATGAGATCAAACCAGAAATCATAAAACTATGGGCAAAGATGGATACAATCGATGATCGTCTGTCTTTCAGTGAAAGGAAGCTAGAAGAAAAGATGAAGGGATTTAACGAACTAGCCACCATGATCAAGGACAACAACCCAACCAGAATTGAGGAGAAGCTGAAGAACATTCAAACTGAAATATTCACCAATCTGAAGTAGATCCGAGCCAAACTCGACACCAAGGTCAACCTAACCGATTTTGATAAATACTGCCAGAGCATGAGTGATCAAGTTGTGCAAATCAACGAAATGATCTACCTCAAGAGTGATAAACTGGAAGTCAAGAAGGCATTGCTTTTCTTGGAGTCCAAAATAAAAGAAATCATATTGGTCATTTCTGAGGATGAAGAGAATTAAAAAGACGCGCTTTTGACCAAGAAACAACTCAAGTGCATATCATGCGATAAGGAATTGGAGAAGTTTTCAGGCGTTGTGTCAAGCCCTAAAGGTAACTGGGATAGCCTGCCTTACAAGGACCACCCCTCAGAGATATTAGGCCGTTTTGGGATGACTAACTTCGGCTCGCTGGCTAAGAAGATCAAAAAGCTAGAAAGCAAAGACCTGCCGATCCTCAACAAACGAAACGTCAACCAGAGTTTCCAGAACAGTTCGTGATCTTACTTATATTTATCCTACAATAATTGTTTGTCAAGTATAATTGAGGATAATAAGCAGTGCAATGTGAGATATTTCTGAAGGGAAAGCAGAAAGTGAATAGATGGTCCGGGTGGCTCAATGGTAGAGCATTAGACTTCTAATCTAAGGGTTGGGGGTTCGAGTCCCCCCTCGGATGTATTTTTTAGCCAAGGCCATTTTCAGTTCTCAGCTTTCACTTTATATGAGAATCAATCTTCTCTGCCTTTTTTTAATAATTCTTCGTAATATCTTCCACTAGACTGAGCTGGAGAAGATTACACCGGAATAGACTGGATAGCTGATATATGATGATAAGTGGATAATCGAAGTCGTATAGGTATCAAAATTGGCGGAATAGGCCACTGCCGATATAACTGCCTAGCTCTGAAGTATCAACTCTCCTTCCATTCAGTTGCAATGATTCTTCCTCGTCCTTAATGGCAATGAATATTTTGAGTGGAGTCTGGCTCAAATTTTTGATTTTCAAAAAGGGATGCGGATGCTAGATCAATGCCTCGCACTGTTCGCAAAAATCAAAATCATGACAGACTGCACACTTGTAGCGAACTCCCTCAATTCCTTTCTTTTCGCATCCGTCACAGATAATGTATTTGTGGATAACCTTCTCCTCCATCTCTTACTCAATTTTTTATTCCTTCATACCAAAGCTTGTTGACTGATTCAGTTCCTCAGCGATCTCAGACTTGATCTTTGAGACTATTGCAGGAAGCATCTATCTAAGTTTCAGTTCGATGGAGTCGTCCATACTCATTTTATCGGCTTGAATTTATGAGTTTTCATGAACCATGCTGCCGCCTTCGAACGGATCTAATTCATCCAAATTCAATCTGCCAATTTCTTCTCCAATAACTTCAATATCGCCACTGTCATCAGAGCTGTTCAGCTCCTTCTCCCGAATAAACAATTTAAGGCTTTTCGACCCGCTCCTTTGAAGAACACTGTAGTCCTCTTCCGTTTGAAGAGTAATCTAATCCCCGTCCGTATCGAAATAAGTGAGATAGCTTTGCTGTGGACGCTGCTTAAACATCCTGCTTATGTTGTTCCTGAGTGCTGACAGTGTTCTGGCTTGGTCAGCATTGACGATGTGAATTTCCTTGCCGCAAACTACTTTGAGCATCATTCCAAACAAATATTATAATAATTAATCCTAACCATCAAAATTAAAGCAGCAGTACCGATACTTTCTGACCATCCAATATCCAGCCCAATAATCAAGACGGAAATCATTATGTAGTTGTTAATATCAACATGCACAACAATTCTTCTGCTTTTACAGAGGAAGCCTTCGCAACACAACAATTTGCCCAGTTTCAGAAAGGGTTGATCGCTTGACAGTTATTCCAGAAGGATGGGTATATCTTAAATACTATCCATCAATTTGCAGATATGTTCGATGCTTTTAGTTCTAAGGGTATTTTTTAAACTTCAACTCGAAGGGGCCTGACCCCTGATATACCTTCTCCCCAAACCCTCCCGTCGTTTTCTCCATGCCCATCGACACTCCCCCTTCGAACGATATGAACTCTATCTTTCCGTCATCATTCTTCTGCTCTTAAAATTGGACGTCCTTTAAGTAGGGTTTGACTTTCGATTTGCGCCATACATCAGTAACTCCCCCCATGAAACTGTTGATATTTAAGGCCAGCAGGTTTTCATTGTTTTCAATCTATTTCATGTTGTCCGAACCCTGTTGGAAAATCATGGTGGATGAATCTTCTATTGAAACACGACCCTGCTGAACGAAGGTCTGTTCAGTCATGACGGCTGGATTCATCTTCGAGAGTCGTTGAGGATCGGTGTAAGTTTATCTCATTGATTCCGTTAGCTCTCCGATACTCTTGGTTTTTGTCATAGCTTTCACCAGTCCCATGACGCCGTAGACTGCCAAATTACCTACCCGAGTGGAGGTGCGATGCAAATCAAAGGAAAACCCGATTTTACCGTCAACTCCTAGACTAAAGTAGTTGCAGAAATGCTTGACATATGATTTGCCCTCAAGCACCTTGATTTAGTCGTTGTCCACTTTTTAGAATTTGCCGTACTCCTGTACATCGGCCTCAACCATCCAAATGTCCAGATGCTATCGACTCGCACTCAGCCAATAAGTAATTCGCTTTTTTAGCTTTTAGAAATTGTTACCAAGCAAGTCAGGGCTCTCTTTTCCCCACCCAAACGTTTGAGCGAAGTCATTGCCCGTCCCCAGAGGAATAATTGCGATTGGTACTTGTTCGTGATTGATATGATAGTTAGCCATTTCAGTGACCACCCACATCACGCTACCGTCTCCACCGCAAATGACCAAGATTACAGGTTTGCCCTCGTCGCATTTGCCCTTCAACCGAGTAAACCCCTCATTTAGGGATTGCTTCTCCTTCAAGTTAAAGAAATGCACTGCGATATCGACCATTCGTTTGTCTTTGTAGTTCTGACTGCTTCTAACATTGAAGATTTCCTCTTTGAGCTGGGTTACAAATGTGTTACTCCTTGATCGATCATGTCCTTGCCGAGTCCTCCTCCCGACGCACTGTTAATGAATAAAAATATTTCAGGATGAGTCTCCTTGTACTTGTGTTCGTTCTCCATGGCCAGATAATATTTACATCATTAATATGAAATTGCCTGAATATAAGCCTGTACTTAGACTCCGTCCTTGCAATTATGAATATTGACACATGAGGTCTATTAGTTGATGGCCATTTCATGGCCAAGATTGAATACGGCTATTATATTTAGAAATAGAAACTCTGGTATGAACGCTAGCACGTCGCTACAACATATAGTAGTTACACATCACCCCAATCCAGATGGAATGGATCGCATCCAGGATCTGTTCCGCCCAAAACCCTATCCCCTCTTTTCATTAGTATCGTTCTATAACAACTCCCTCTACGATAGCGAACAATTCCGCTTCTTCATCGATATCCTAGAGTAGTGGAACCGCAAAGTCGAAAAATCATAGATAATAAACGGGGCTGATACTCTGCTTCGCCGCAACATCTTCATTTACAACAGTCTGCGCACTGCCTCCCTCCAGAGTGCTATCAATGCAGACAACATCATCGGGCAGCTGAACAAATGGTTTAACCAAGCGAGGTAGAGTAAGATGGAGTGTGTTCCTCGCAAGTGCGCTTCCGGAGACATCACCCCCTACGATGAGGATTGGCAGATTAGAAAATCTTTTAAATCTAATTTACCAGCCGAGTATCCAGCGTAATATCTAGGATTGACATGTACAAGAGACGAATGTTTTGGAATAATGACCCTCTCAGCAAGGACAGGCAACAACTGTCTTCTATGGCGCCGCCACTCAAGGGCAGGACAATTAAAACAGAAGCCGACATAGGTGAACCCAGTAAGAAGCAAGCAAACCAAAAAAGATTGCTGAAGATATAGAGCTAAATTATCCGCAATCAGAGAGAGGAGAAGGAGTTAGAAGCCATTCAAAACAAATGGAAGGTGAAGAAGGCCCGTAGCGAGGAGGAGAACACTAGGAATTTCTTTAGAAATACCTTCTCTTCGAATAAGACATATTTTACCAGTAAACAATCGAAGGAAAGGAACTCACTGGCGCGCTAAATTAGTGAGAAGAGAGTGCATACGAGTCTAGGGCTGCGAAATCACAAAAGCAAGCCTGAGTTTAATCGATTCTCTTAGAGCGACGCGGTAAGAAATGAGACACCGATTCAATAATCGAAATAAGGAAGAACGTGGCTTGATTAATTTGAGCATGGTCAGCGGGGAGGACTGTCAGTGGTTGACGGAATGAGTCTCATGGCGAATCCTTTCGAGAAGAAGTTGAAAAAGAAGAAAAGAGCAAAGTGAGTGAATGTTAATGATATTATGAATGTCTGATCAGCTATTAATCATGCCTAAGAAGGCACTCTTCACCGTCTATTTAAGATTTAGCTTCTGTTCTTTGGATAACTCGTCCGACTCTTGCTATTTTATGGGAGAAGTTTCTTCAGTCACCACTCTTTCCTTTTGAGAAATGTTATGGGCAGAGACTTGCTCTCTGGACTACTCCTATATCTTGTTAAGTAAAGCCTTTGATTTGTTGCCTCCTTTCAGCTCGCTTCCCGCCTTTCCTTCTCCCTTTTTGCTTTCTAATTTGCTTGTGTGAACAATTGCTTCCTTTGCCTCCCTCTTCCTGGAACTCCTTTCAGTGTTTTCAGTGGCGAGTGCACTCTGCTCCAAATGTTTCCTCTTCATATACTTCTAAGAAAGTATCTTCGTCTTCTGTTTATAGACCTGATTGATTGTATCCAAAAAGGTCTTGTTCGTCATAGTCTCGATCTCGCAGAAATAGAATATATTCAGGAAGTTCGAGATGAACTCCTGGGAGTGGCGGTTGTCCACGCTCTGAAAGTGCGCGGTTAAGTTTTTGAACTATGATGGACTGATCAGTTCGCGCTTTTATAGTTCAATCAGAAACTGTTTTCTAGTTTTGCTGAACATCCCGATTTTTTTATCACTGAGTGCGCCCCCTTCGAATTTGAGACTTTCTCCGAAACGTTTGGCCATTTCAGCTGGCACTTTAATTTTATTGGATTTTCCTTTGGAAACTGAGAGGTCAATCAAGGCTTTCTCCTCTTCGCGGGTCCATTTCTTAGATTTCTAACCTGAATCGACCACAATTTATTTGGGCTTTCTTTCCTCCTTCTGCTTGTGCTCATGAGACACTGGCCTCGCTTCCCTTCTATTTTTAGGGATGAAATCTTCCCGATCACTTCGCTCCTCGACGTAATCCAAAGGACTCAATATATTGGCGGACGTAAATGATTTAGGATCCTTCCTTTTTTATGTCTTTTTCTACTCAGTTATCTTTATAGTGGCTTCCTCACTTAGTAATCGTTTGACTTATCTCCGAGTGTTATGCTTTGGCACTGATTCACTCTTCTCCGTGTATCTGTCTGTCAGTACGGCCTTACTTTTAATTTCAGTGTGCACTTACGATTTTACGATTGGCTTGATGAGCGAAGTTTTTTTTGCTTGGAGGGACTTGATACTTTCTTTGGATTGCTGAAGGGCTGAGTTTAACACTCGCTGTTCCGATGTCTTTGAATTCTCTTGTTAATCATTTTGCTCCTCCTCCTCGTCTGAAGCTTGTTCCTCCACTTTGACGGAGCTGCTCCCCCTAGGCATACTCTTCTGTTTCAGATTCTGTTGTAACTCCTCAATTTGCCTCTGTATCGACAGCATCTAAGACTCTTTCTTCAGTATTTAATGCTCGATCCTCAAGGCATCCATTTCCCGCTGCTTCCTTCTCAACTCATAGAATTCTTCCAAGCCCTAATTCTGAACATCAGGAGTTAAGTGCTGAGTGATCATGCTCTCGCGACCAGGATGAAACCATCGCTTGAATATCTTCATGAGCACTCCCTGATTGAACTGTCCCAGATTACCCTCCGTGAAGTAGTTCTCACATAACTTGATAAAATTCTTAAGCGTGCTTTCGCCTAAACTGTTACTGTCCTTTCCATGAAAGATCCACCGCCGTCTGCCAACGATTTCAGTGATAACTTTCTCCCTCCTCTCTCTGTATTTATCCTCCTTTTGAAAGGGAGAAACCTTCATGGCTATTTTTTCGACCTCATCAACCACAATTTCAATGGCTGGTCTGAGCAATGCGGAAATGGAACAATTCCTAAATGATAGCAGTGTTACTTGAGGTTGTCGGATTGGCTGACCATATCAGCATTGGACAGTCCTTCCAGAAAAAAGGCGAAAGCCTACTGATGAATTGATATTTAATCCTGCTACTACTATCTCTTACCCTTTCCCTTCGAAGCCGCTATTTTTTTACCCATTACCGAGAGTAATGTGAACAGCCATCCTTTTGCTTATAAACTTTATCATCGATAGAAATAGGCAGCGTCCGCATCTGCTTTTATAAGCGAAGACCCAACTCTGATAAATTATAGTTTGACGAACCAATCTACTCATTTAATAAATGACACATATGATACAGAATTACTTTTGTGATGTAAAATAATACCAAAATATACGTGGGGATAGACCTCGGATGCACCGTCCATAAAGTCGTAGTGGCCACCAGAGATGAGATTGACCTGCCCTTCCCTTATGGTAGCTGTAGATCTGCTACTATTCAGTCTCAATCAAGCAAGAATAATACCGAGTATATACGATGTCGTTTTTATCGGTAGAATAGTGTTCGAAATTCATTGGAGATCACTTGTCTCCGCTCGCGAATAAATTGGCAGTGGGTATCACAGGTGGCGGAGCTGTCAAATACAACGAGCAAATTCAACAAATACTGTCTTCAAACCCACTCCATATCCTAAATTAATTTGATAGCAATGTCAAGGGGGTGTAATTCATCCGCCGAGCTCGAGTGCCTGTTACTGTTGACTAATTTATTAAAAATACCGAAGAAGAGATCATCCATCACATGAGATAGACCACCCTAGACGACCTTTAGCTCAATTTTTTGTTTATGAGTTTGGGAACGGGAGTTAATTTTCATAAATACGTGGGCGGGTAGAAAGGAATGGAGAGGAAAAAGGCAGAAGATCTGTCAACAGCTAGGACAAGCGACGGCTATATTCTAGGGGGAACCAGTTTGGGAGCTGGATTCTTGATGGGCCTGGGTCGTTTGGTGAGCGGGGAGAGGGATTTCTCAGTGTTGTTGCGCCAAATGCAATAAAAGGACGAGATGAAGGAAATTTATAGTATGGTGATGATTAACTTGATGCAAACGGCTCTGCAACTCTCCATTCTGCACTCAACCCCCAATATTCTAGCGAGTGGGTCGCTTCTCAGCCATGTACAAAGTTTAAATCCGGAATTTGAAGAAGCATTGAAGTTAAATCTCAGTGAGTTGCCTCTCAAGCGCAGTGTGGTGATGCTGAATCAATATGAAGGCTACCTCGGATGTTTAGGCGTGATGTCGAGTCTATTATTTGAGGAATGATTTGATAAGTGATTATCAGGAATCTTCGTTTTTAAAGCAAATAGTGGAAATGATTTGCGAATAAATTGTTTTTAAAAAGCGATGCGTGATTTATGCAATGATAATTGTGGTAGAATATCTATCAGCATCGCCTTATCATTTTTTCAATTAAATCAAAATAAGAAATTAGGCGTAGATGGAAATAGGCGTTATTTTTACCAATCGGTCGGAGGTAATTCCAAACAACTGAATTTGGGTCTGCAGCCCCATGCTCGGCTTATTTTCCACCAAACTCGTAAAAAACAAGCCAATCCTTGGATAGATTTGATTTTTTGCAAATACCACATTAATAGCTTACAAAACAATAAAATGGTCATATAAAATATACCCTTCCACGAGCTGAGCCCACTTTGCCATCTACCTATCGGTTCCGCCCAATCATATTTTATTATTCATTCATTATCAACCTAATTTTTATCTTTTCAAATCGATATATATTTTGCACAAATTGGCCCTTACACTGTAAATTGAATGGACAGCTATATTTTAACGGAAGAGGGAGGAGAGAAGGCAAAAATCCATTTCCGTTGTCATGAATAAAATTTATGATGCCTGAAGAGTTAATTCAAGAGTTAACGGTTCAGAATAAAGCTTGTTGGCAGTCTTAGAGCAGGGGCAGTCTTAGCCTGCATACGCCACTTGGAACCTAACTGATTGAGTTTAAAAACGAAGACAACTTGGGTATGAATTATATTTAAAATTCATGATTAAGATAGCTCTCCTTTTGGCTATTTTGCTGCTCGCCCAGTCACAGTCACAGATTCAGCCCCCGCAGATTTTGTACGTATCCGGTTCTCCCACATCTATTGTAAGACCAGCCTCCTCCAGTCTCGTGGGTGGAACTCTCATATATCTCAAGGTGACTGGACACAGTCCAGTGGCCAGCAATAATTTGGTGTACGTGGGTACTTTCCCTTGCATCATCCCTTCCGATGGAGTCACTGATACCTTCATCTCCTGTGAAACAAGTAATTCAGGGTCCACCGCAAATATCTATAATCAACAAGTGACCCTCCTTACAAACGGTCTCTCATTCACCACCATTTCTCCAGACGTAGTCAACTACGCTTACTACTCTACCCCTCTACTGATGGAAGTCTACCCCACTGCGGGTATCTCTGGCTCAAATGTTAATCTATGGGGTTACCATCGTATCACCGATTTAGGAGATGGCGCAAGAAACATCGGAAGCGTGGTTAAACTGTCGCTGGGTAATGATATCTGCAGCACCTTTGACATTTCCCAAGGCCCTATTCTCGGCAACAATCTACAACCCATCAACTGCAAGCAATCAACCATTCAATAAGCCAATGTCTACAACCTCAGTGAAAAAGTGACTGCTGGTTTGGCCAATCATAACATCTACCTGCGGAGAAGCTCGTTGAATAAAAACGATAACTTTGAGTACACCGTTCTACCATCCGTCAGCTGGATCTCAGCAAGTACAGGCAATCTTGGAGGACAATATCTAACCATTTATGGCAATGATTTCTCGCTTAATCCGGCAAATAACACTGTTTCTGTGGATGGTACTAACTGTGCGGTGACTGCAGTTACCTCAGGACAACTTTCATGCACCGTTGCCCCTCGAGTTCCTGGTACAACTACACTCTACACCACGACCTCCAACTCTCAGCAAAATGGCTACCCATCAGGGGCAGGCCTTCAATACGCTCGTTATAATCTACCAACAGGACCAACTATGGCATCCTTTGTGACTGCATCCCGAATTTCCAATGCAACTTTCCTAGGCACCCCTTTAGAGACAGCCGTTCGCGCTGATATGGCAGAAGGTAACTTTTACGGTACATACTATGGTCAGACTTGGAAGGGTTACTTCACAGCTCCAGTGAGTGGATCCTACACTTTCCGAGGCATGGCTGATGACGTCTTTAGTCTATATTTGGCCACTACAACCGGTTCTACTGAATTACCATTAACTCCCCTGATTTATTCCAATTCCTGGCAGCAAGATACAGATTTCTTCATTAATGATATTCCGTCGGCAGAGGGCAGTGCTACTCTAGTAGGAGGCCAAAGCTATTACCTCGAGGCTTATCACATTAACTATGGTTCAGGAGGCACTTTCCGGTTAGTCGTTGATGTGCCCAACAGTGATACCACTCTCCCCTTCCAGCATTACCAGGTCGACTAAATCATTACAAACACAACTGTGATCCCTGAAGTGATCACCTACTCTCTGGTTGGAGGAAGCAGTGGCATTATTCAACTAAGAATTTACCGCCAAGATCCCAGCACAGGCCTTTCCACCTACGATATTAGTACAAATATCACATATGGCTGTTCTGGCCCTGCTTTCACCTCTGCTCTGAATAACTTCAACAGTTTTTACGGCTACCAGGTGAGCACTGTACAAAACATATACGATGTCAACAACAACACCCTCAATTCATTAGTCGGTGCTGCTCGAATTGACTACGTTGTGTCCATCTACGTCCTTCGCCCTGCTGCCTACTCAACTGAAAACTTTATTCTAACTAAATACGGATATACTGGTAATTTTGTGAGGGCCAACGTGCAGTCTCACTCACCTCTGATGACAGGATCCTTCACCCTCACCATTGGCAAGTACCTCATTGACCCCTATAAAAATGGAACAATTCCCTTCAACATTCCTAATTCAGTCCTTCAGACTACAATTCAAGCTGCCCCCGGTTTTCAGAACGTTCAGGTAGATAATCTACTACCCATCGACTATGGCTACTCCAATAAATGGATCATCAGATATATGGGATATAATGGAGCAGTTACTCCTATTACAGTAAACGGAATGGGACTCACAGGACCCACTCCCACAGTTACAGCTTCCACAAGAACCGCTTACTCCAGCGCAATTACATTTGATCCTATCGACTACAGATTCCTCACCACTGCCAGTAGCAGCCCAAGCGTTCTTGTGAAAGTTAATGGTGTCCCATCTGTTTGTGTTGGAAACTGCGCCTATACCTTCGTTGATTACTCTGAAATTACCGCTCTTTCATATTCAGGCTCAACCCTAACATTAGGCCTCAGCGATGTTCAATCCAAAGGACTCACCCTTAGCTCAGTCGCCGTCCAAGTCGGAGCCTCCCCTTGTACTTCACCCACAGGTACTTTTAGCTCATTCACCTGCACCCTCCCTACAAATTCTGACAGTAGCCCTACCCTTGTAGCAGGAAGCCTCACTCCACTTGTCACAATTAATTCGATTGGAATCGCTCCTCTCCATACAGGCGTATCTCCTTTGCCAATTCCACTCCTCACCAACAGTCTTTCATTGAGCACTGGAGGCAACAATGGAGGATATGTGATCGGCATATTGGGCAGCGGATTTCCTCTCTTTGCCAACCAAGTTTAAGTTACTATCTGCGATAATATTGCGACTGTCCAGTCAATCACCAACGAATTGATTAAAATTTACGTGCCAGAGTGTGATACCCTAGGAGTTTACCCCGTCAACGTTACTGTGGGCTCTCTTACAGTCGACTCTCAATCCTTTACCTACACCAATGCCTCATTATCAGCTCCACAGATAATCTCCCTCTCACCATCCTCAGCCAACCCTGGAATTAAGGGCATCCTCTAAATAAACGGAGAAGGATTCGGCACTAACATCTCAGCTGTTAGCGTTTTCCTTTCCAATGCCACAGGTAAAGTTTACACTCTCAACGTATTTGCCCTAAATGATACCTACGCCAAGGTAGGTCTTCCTGGAGGTGTAGCTGGAGTATTCACAGTGCAAGTGAACCTCGCAACCACTGGTGACTCAATCGCTGCCACTGCTTATTCTAACATCTTTGAGTATGCAGTCTCAGTGAGCTCGATTTATCCCCAAACTGGCAGCATTAACGGGGGCACTTTACTGACCATCACTGGTGTAAATTTTGTGAATGATACCACCCAAACTAATGTCTATATTGGAATTATCCTAGACTGGTTTTGCAACATCGAAAGTATCACTCCGACGACCATCCAATGCAGAACACCAGCTATCAGTCCATACTATGCCCCTGGACAGTCACAAACAGTCACTGTCAGCACTCGACTCGTGGTTCTAGCTAACTGTCTTGGTAACTGCACTTTCAGCTATCTCGATAACGCCACCAGCCCCTCACTCACCAGCATCTCTTCAGCCACAGTCGGAGGTGGTTTTAACTTAAGTCTGACTGGCTCCCTTTTCCCAAGAGCCGATGGAACTTGCCAAGTCTCATTAACCAACAGCCTCACCAGTACCATTACTGTTCTATCAACCAATTTTTGCTCAAACAATAGTGCTAATTTGATAATTCCAAAAACCCTGATCTCAGGCAATTACGTGATTCGCGTACGCAATGACATTGGCTAAACCAATGGCCTCCCTCTCGCGGTTACTTGGAATGTCGGCAGTCCCAGCTACAGTTCTGGTGGTTCCACAGCAGGAGGAGTCTTCACCTTCTCTACTACCGGCTCTGGTTACCCAGCAGATCTTACTAACACTGCCTTTACAATTTCACTCAGTTCGATTAATTCTTCGACGGGAATTGTGACCCCATATCCTCTCAATGTCGTTTCCTGCTGCTCTAACAATGTTCTCCAAATAGCTCTGCCAGCCACAACAACAGGTACACCGGTCTCGATCGTTTTCACTGGCCCCGCCAACACAATGACTAAAAAATTTACCAGCTCCGTTTCACTGACCAGCATCGCAACTCTCCTTTCTCCCAGCATAATACCTGTGGGAGCGACTACTGTGCAATTAAATCGAACTTTCTCGTCGCCTAACAGTACTGTCCTTGCAATCTCTGTGATATCTGCCTTCAACAACAGTTACAGTATTCCTATTTCCAACACCAGTTGGACCATCATTGGCACTAATATCTCTTTCCCAGTTACCCTCCCCTCCGGATCGTACAACATCCAAGTCAGCTCGCCCAATGGATACTACCTCATCAACAGCGTACTCAATGTGCAGATGCCAAGCAATGTTGTGAACACCACACAAACTACTTCGTTTGCTGGTGGAGCTTATACTCTTACTGCTAATACCCTATCACCTGTCAGCTACATCCTCGTTAACGGATTCAAAGGATTCCCCACAGCCACTAGTGTCTCGTCCGTCACTTATACGGTCCCTCCCCTTGTAACTAGTGCCTCTCAGGCTTCGTTTAACCTCGCAAGTGTTGGATTGATTAACATGGGTTTACTCAGTTACTTTAGTGATCAAACCACATCCAACGTTTCTCTCGCTTTCGACGGTATAACTACGACTCTGTATGGATCTCCCAATTCTGCCTGCTGGATCGGCATGGATGCAGGCAGTGGTCTTCAGATTTCAGTAAGTCGTATCCGCTTCTTCCCTTACCTTGGGTGGACTAACACGGTATCCAAAATCCTTTACGCTCAGTTCCAAGGTTCAAATGATAATACGACCTGGACAACACTGGCTATCATTGATCAAACAGTGCACTCCGGCTACAACACCATCTTAAGTACTGTCACGACTCCTTACCGATACATTCGTTTCCTTCACAGCTCGATCTCGCAGTGCAACATCGCCTAGATCTCACTCTACGGTATAGTGTATAGTAGCATCAACACCAATGCCAATCTTGTCTCTCAAGTATCAGATGTAATTTACATGGATGGCTACAACACAGTTACATTTACAGGAGCAGTTACTTACTCGCCCGCTAGCACTCCAACCATTACAGCTATCAGCCCTCAATATGGAGATATATTTGGAGGATACAACATTACACTAACAGGCACCAATCTGGGAAACGCTGCTGTCGTCATTGATGGCATCACTTGCGTTTATCAAACCAGCACAACTACACAGATCATATGTACAACTGGAGCCAGAATGAATCTTCCCAAAGTTAATAGCCTAACTATTTCTGTGAATGGTATGGCAGCTGTAGTACAAGCCACATTCATGTACGTCCTCCGCTGGAGTGATAGTCGCACATGGGGCGTAAGCACTCCTCCAGTCGATGGTGATCTTGTAGATATACCCCTCGGTATGACTCTCCTTGTCGATCAAAACACCCCCAATCTGCAGGGTATCGTGGTTGAAAACGGTACTTTACTCTTTTCTGATGAGAAAGACCTCATCATCCAAGCAGGTTTCATCCTAATCAAAGGAGGTAAATTCATAGCTGGAACAGAGAGTCTCCCCTATTCTCACCAGTTAACCTTTATCATGTACGGCAACCTTTATGGTGCCCAAATGCCTATGTTTGGAAACAAGGGCATCATGTGCATGTAGTGTTTCTTAAGCATGTATGGTACTCCTCGCTTCCCAACTTGGACTTACCTCGCTAGTCCAATCAAAGTTGGAGATACAACACTCACCCTTAGCCAAAATATCGACTGGAAGGTCGGAGAAACCATCGCTATTGCATCCACCAGCTTCTTCCATACCGAAGCAGAGCGCAAAACAATCACAGCTGTGAATGGAAATACCCTCACTGTAGATTCACCATTCATCAACAAACACGCTTCAGTAGTAGAACAATATGGCTCGAGCGACCTGTTAAAAATGTCAGCAGAGGTAGGACTTCTTACAAGAAACATCAAGATGATGGGTGATCCCACTTCTGTTGCAGGACAGTACGGATCGCATCTGATGATTGCAGGACAGGCCGCCAATGGCGCAGAAGGCCACGTGGCCTACACTGAATTTTCTCAATGCGGCCAGCCTGGAATTCTTGGTCGTTACTGCATTCACTTCCACATGAATGGTTAAGTTCCTACATCGTACGTTCGCGGTAATGCTGTTCACGATTCCTTCGCAAGAGTAGTTACGATTCACGGAGTATTCTTCCTGACTGTTGAGTTGAA
>Ga0302188_10000686_pt1 | contig 27921 bp, 29 predicted proteins | sample II_Bog_E2_1_FD_198783 | JGI IMG/M metagenome (GOLD analysis project Ga0302188, IMG submission 198783) | Peat permafrost microbial communities from Stordalen Mire near Abisko, Sweden - II_Bog_E2_1 | ecosystem: Environmental > Terrestrial > Soil > Wetlands > Peat | place: Sweden: Abisko...
ATTCCAACTTGAGTCTTTGTAAACTTCTTTAACACAGAGAATACCAAAGGTTATTTTTTGAACATCGGTTACTTCGGGAAGAGGAATTTGTCGAAGCGTAGTGAATTTTCTGAACCCGCATTTTTCGGATTCGAATTTTGCCTCCCCTTCTCCCTTTCCTTCCCAAAGGATGGGATTTTTTATCCTCGCATGAACCGGGTTCATAAACACGGCGAGTAGAGGATGAGTGTAAGCATGTATCCATGCATCGGAACATAAGCCTTTTTGGATATCTCCCGTAGCCTCATGAGTTACATTCTCTCCCCATTGAGTATTGTTTTGGGTCATTCCTTCCTGCGTCGTGAGCTTATAGTAGGTTGTCATTTGAATTTAATTAGGCGAATGCTTCCTGTGCCTCTTCTGAGTAACGATCGGCTTTGCGGCATTGAGCCCAAACTTCATCGTATGTGTATTCTTTCTTGAGAACTCCGTCCTCAAAAACCACATCAAGCTCGTTACCATAAGAATCATTGTCATCAGAGACTTGAGTAACATAATCTCCTGAATGGTTTACATCACGATCCACCAAACTGAGTCTTCCACCAATAGACGCCTTACCGGGATCAGTCTTTGGGTCTTTGTAAACCGGAGACCAAACACCCGCTCGATTGATAGCGCTGCATTTGATAGCAAAACGTTGGGTGTCTCGATTCTGTTGCTGTAATAAAGCACCACCCATTCCGAATGCGAGATTATCCATTGACCAGCCAGCGCGAATAAGGTGTGAGTTGATGCGCAAAATGTTCTGATAGTTAACCCCATCACCTTGAATAGCACGAATTACAGAAGGCAACACCTTCCAGCCCTTGGTATTGGTCTCAAACCCAAATTTGTTAGATACCGAATTGAAAATATCCTCAAGAATTTGTGTGGGGTCGCCTGAATCCGGGCGTAAAACTACAGTACCGGAGCGCCGTAAAACCATCTCTCGGAGAGTATCCCCAAAAATTACATCCACCGCGTTAATAGTATCATAAGAATCTACCACACAAGCCGCAAGCCCCGTAGGGTTCTTTGTAAGCATATTACGGTAAGCATCTGTCTCATGATCCTTACCCCAAGAAGTCACTGTGCTGTGTTCCATGGCTGGAATGGAATTTCCAGGCATTTGGGCCTTGTAATATTGGCGCAGGTATGAAATCGCGGCCAAGGTATCTGTGCCGTGGAAATTGAACAAGTGGGCTGCTCCGCCGATAGCTGCTGATTCTTTGGATGAAACCCCACGAAAACCAAAATCATGTAGTTTGTAATCGATCAAATTAGGATTCCCAGTGCGCACCAGATCTTTTCCGATGGCTTGACGAATTTCAAAAGACAAAGTCCCAACAGTGACCGGATACCATATCTGGAGCAATAGGGTCTCGGCCCAGTTGGTCAACCATGGGAATTCCGGATCAGTATTTTCAATAGTCATCAAGGCATTTTTTACCGGAATGAGCTTACCTTCTTTTGGTGCCCGAACACGAAGAGGCAACTTGCCCCCATGCTTTTCCAGAAGGCGCAGCCAACCAGCATTGTTAAACACTGTGTCAGACCCAAAATGCAGTGCAGATAGTTCGCGGGCTTCTTTCACATCGGCTTCATTGAAAACCACGCCCGTATAGTTGGCTTTCAAAATACCTTGAAGACCAGTAAATAGAGTATGCTTCCAGAACCCGCCACGAGACATCAAGTGTGAGTATACATGCTTGGTATCCGGAGGATACTGAGACCAGTGACCTAATTTATAGCTGTCTGTATTCCAAATCGGATTAAGCTTTAGCGGTTCCATAATTCTCCTTTACGGATCGTTTTACTAACCACGCCATCATCATTTTATATAGTATATGATGCGTGTCCACAAAATCCGATTGTTTTAATTTATCTACATCAAACCAACGAGTTTCTACTATGTCATCGTTTGGATGCGAGGCTTGGTTGCTGACAGTGGTAGCAAAAAAGGCGGTCATAATACCTCTGTCTACCGTTCGATAACGCCAGTCATCAATAACTGCTGATCCTATGTATTGCATAGCACCAGGCTCAACCGTTGCTTCTTCCAGCACTTCATAGCGAGCCCCGATTTCATAGCTGCCGTGTTTCTTTTCAGCGTGCCCCCCAACAAACCGGAATTCTTTTTCTCCGGGCTTCCGCCCTAAAAGTACTTGAGTATAATCCTGATTGAAGATAGCGATATCTACGCAAGGCAATAGCACCGGCCATAAATGGTGCAGGGCGTATATCATACCCGCACGAAATTCTGATGACTCAATCACTTTATTGGAAACATCTTTACGAATATCCGTACCGCTGACACTCTGCGTGGGTAGAGCGAGTTCCACGGGCTTGTATTGCCCAGAATAATGGGGTACAAAAGAGTCCCTTCCCCCATAAAGAGTGACATCCCCAAAATCCACAACAGACTTAATCGCGGTATCCAAATCAGCGCTCCACTGCTCATCGGTTTTGGTGTCCATAAGCGGAAGTACTGTAAAATTCGGGAACTTGGCGTTGATCATCGCTCTACGTGCTTCAAAGGTTAAAGGATTGTCTTGAGTGAGTCCAGCGGGGGCTTTGCCTACGAATACTATTACGCCGTTGTGTCTCGCGCTGATTTGACGAAACAACTCCATGTGACCTTCGTGAAGATCATTAACTTGAAATCGCCCAACGCAAATACCGTAAGATGGTTTATTTAACATTGCGTTTCCTTTCGAAAAATGAAATCAAAGTCTCGACCTTACCGCCCAAATAGAACAGCAAATCTAACAGAAACCAACCAAACACGAATAGAAAAAAACTTTCCCAAAAATTATGAGTCCAGTGATAACGTATAGCGGCATAGACAGCGGCAAAAAACTCCCCACACTCAAAGATTTTATTGTTTTTATCATAAGATACTTCATCTCCGTCTAGTAATGTAGGCGATTATCCAAACAACACAAAATACAATCAATGCCCCACTTAACATTGTAAAAGCGCTCATAACAAACCATGAATGACTGAGAATGAAAAAAATAACGAAGATAAGAGCTACAAAAAATAAAAGTACGTACAGGCGTGCCATGGTTTCTCCATCACTAAATTATTCTAACACCTTCTAATCATCTTCACACAGTTTCAAAAATACTTGACCAAGCATTAGAATAGCCATTAATCCCTGTACAGCAGATATATCCAAAACACCCAAGCACAGATTCCCGCAACTGCTACCAACGCATCAGGCCATGACATACGAAACTCCTTATTTATTATACCAGAAAAGTATTGCTTCTTTCATACTATTTTGATGCAGGTTTTTCAGGAACGATACCAATTTCTTCCAAAAATCTGGATGGGGCTAAACGTACTGTGTTTGCTTGCATTTGCGCTTTCTCCGGTATACAGAGAACTAGGGTATCTTTTGCCCTGGTGCAGGCGACATATGCAAGGCGTCTCTCCTCCTCAATTTCTTCATCCGACCCCATAGAGAATCTGTGGGGCAATGACCCCTCAACAAGATTCGTAACGAAAACTCTCTTCCACTCCAAACCTTTGGAGGCGTGAATAGTACTAATTGTCACACTACCATTTTTCAACTCATCCATCTTCTGGTCGAATTGTTCCTGTGTTAATTCTCCAGTGGCGAGTTGCTGTTCATACAAGACTTTTTCTGTATCGTCACCCTTTGGTCTATCCAGTACCATTTGAAAAATCAGATCATCCAGGGTTAAATTTGTATCTTCAGTAATGGCCATTACCATCAATACAAAACGATCAATATTTTCTTGTTTTATTTTTGCTTTCTCTTTATCTTTCGCGTACTTCACTCCGATGTATTTACGGTAGTCAAACAGCGATAAAAGTTTGTCTAAAGCGTCTACAGGAGTGTCTTTAAATACAGTGATTTGGTCGATGATGCTAATCAAATTGTGTAGTTTAGGTTCCGCTTTAGCGGCTTCTAACAAATCTCCATCACAAGTTTTATTAGCTTCAATACGCAGTTTATTTAAAGCCACTTCCCCCACACCGCATCGAGGGACAGCGCAGCAGCGAGAGAAAGCTGTAAAATCTTTACGGTTAGACGCCAAACGCAAATACCCCAAAATATCTCGTACTTCTTCTGTTGCCAGAAGCCCCCTACCGCCCCTCACAATATAAGGTATGCGCCTTCTTACTAGCTCCCCTTCCAAATCTCGAATTTGAATAGCGCTACGAACTAGGATCGCGTTCTCTTTATATAGAATAGGATCCCGTTTCTTCTGGGCGTCCTTTTGAATTTCAGCAGCAATTTTGTTTGCGATGTCCACGGGTAGACAAGCTACTTTGATTTTTATCTCCCCATCTTCTTCCCTAAATGTTTGCATTTGAAGGGGTATGGTCCGCGTCATAGTTTTTTGCAGCCTATTAGCCAGATAAACAATATTTTTCATGCTCCTATGATTACGAGCTATGCGATATAGATGAGGTTTAATTCCGCGCCAATCTTCGGAGTACTCCATAAGAAGCTCAGGGGATGACCCATTAAAACCAAAGATTGACTGATTTTGATCCCCAACTACGCATAAATTTTTGTTGTCCTGTCCCAGAAGATGGTTGACAAATTCCCACTGTACAATTGATAGATCCTGCCCCTCATCCACTAAGACATGATCAAATTGCGATTGAACTCTTTTTATCCAGGCTCCATCATTTTTGGCTCTTCGGTTAAACAGATGAAGCATATCATCAAAATCTACCAGACTCATTTTCGATTTTTCAATCTCGAACAGACCCCACAACTCTAAAAAATCATCACTAAGCGCGTGGTAACCAGCGTGTTCTATGAGAGCTTTCTGGTGGACTGTATTGGTATACTCGTTTCTAAATCCCACACCACGAGCGCGGTGAAATCCTATTTTCTCCAAGATAGTCATAGGTTTTATTTCTACTTCTTGGTTCCTTTTCGCCCCCCAACGCTCAATGACTTTTTTCATTAATTGAGATTGATCCCACTCATCTAAGGGGGTTATTTTATCTGCCAGTCCGAAGGCTTTAGGGTTTTTGCGGATTCCTGATAGAGCTAAACTATGGATGGTACTGGCGCGGGGTTCCTTATCAATGGAGACTTTACCTAACTCCAGTCGTTCCTTAAGTTCGTTAGCGGCACGATTAGTAAAAGTAATAACTACTATACGCCGAGGTAGGACGCCTTGTTCTAATAACCATTTTACACGTTCTGTAATGACGCGGGTTTTACCGCTACCGGCCCCTGCTATGAGAACAGATGGTTCACCTTGAGGATGCTGAACAGCGAGGGTTTGTTCTTCATTGAGCTGCATTCTATCTAATACTGCGGCAGCTAACAACCAAAACAATCCTCGCACTCGTCATCATGACAATGAAAAGAGAATGGGATATCCAATCGTTTCATGCCTGGATGTTCTGCTAGCCATTTTTCTATAGCTTCTTCACAGTTCGAGTGACGATTACAAGCCGCTGGCGCAGTTTGGCTAGTAGCAATTACTGAGGTTGTGGGTTTTGGACGTAGACCTGGAAATACACTCTCAAGAAAATGTCGTGCCTTATGCCCCGGATCACCTTCTTTTGTTTCACGATTCGCCCATTTACGCCATAGTTTAGGATCATGATCATATAACCAGTGGTCTAATTCATGGAATTCATCATTTACCCAACGACCAGTGTTACAAGCGCCACAGGCAGGGTCATATGAGTGTGCGGAGCAGATGGAAAACCATTGAAAATTATTGGGCATCGGGGGACGTTTATCTTCATTCTTCATGTAAATCCACCAAGCTTGTAGGTAATTTGATTTCTGGATCAACCATCTTTTTAAATTTTTCAAAGTGAATGACTATGCATGTAGCATTATCTTCCGTAGGAAGATCGGTTGCGTATTTAACCAAATCTTCAGCTTTAGCTCCTTGTCGAACCAACTTCACTACTTTTTTTGCGGCTTTTTTGAAGTTGCCATGCGCTGGATCAAATACGCCATCTGATGCTACAACAATAAAACTTTTAGCGTTGATTTGAGCTTCGAAAATTTCCGGAATATGCGACATTGCTTTGCCGAATTCCCAGTCTCCTAAAGCTCTCGCCATTTGAATACCGGGGGCATTAAACTTACTACCCTCTGCGTACATGTAACCATTAAAAATTACTCCACCACGCTCTTTTGCTGCCGCTGCTTCTTCTGCGTTAGTGCGAACATTATGGTCTGGTCCAATGATAATTTTTTTCTTGGCGTCTTGGATAATGATAGGAGAATCGCCAAGTACCGCGCAAGTCACTGTATTTCCGTCTGCTGGCACGAATACCAGGGAAGCCGTAGACCCAGAGTTTGAATGATAATCGCGGTATCCATAATTAATATCTTCATCGTCCAAAGGGGCGGCTTCTTTGGGCTTTGTGAGTTCATTCAGTTTCTCAAGAGCGATGTATAAAGCGGAACGAGGATTAGCCCCTTCTTCACTAATTTCATCCGCGAAAATTCCAGGCAGTTCGTCACAAGCTAATTTAGACACTTCGTCGCCGCCATGCCCATCAAAAACAGCGAAGAGTGTACCCTCAGGCATGATGGACACAAACGCCCTATCTTCTTGATATGGGCGTAGCCCCTTAGCTGTAGCATCGGTTTTTAGGGGAATAAATTTCATTTTGATCTCCTGTTTAGATAATTTCGGCTAGATTTTCACGATGCTTGCGGTGCGACGAGTTGCAGTAAAAAAGCATCTTCAAAATCCCTGAAAGCATCTTCAAAATCCCTGAAATCATTCTTGATTACGCGAGCGACTTCGCGCTGGTACATTTCATCCACCTGCGCTAGCATCTCTACTGCTTCAGGCGGATATATCGTTTCCGTTTTGCCATCAGCATAAATCCGCATAGTGGGAATCACGCGACTGAGGATGTCTACCTTGAGGTCTACGAAAGGTTTGGCAAGCCGATGGAGCGTCCATTGAAGCTGCCGCAAACGCTCAATCTCTCGATCTTGAAGCTTTACCATCTTCCTCTTCCTCTTCCAAACACCCGCAACTGATAAGCTGCCCTTCGCATCGTGGACAGCACTCCATATCGCAGCCAGGATGATGGAATCCACCGGCTTTAACCCCGCAGTCATGGCACTTATGGTTGGGATCATCCGTTTCATAGGGGACGGGTTCAAAATCTTCCCCATCAATAACGATTGGGCAACTTTTACAGGAATCAGCCTCTAGCATTTCTTGTTCGCAGATATCACAGACCATAAATTTCTCCTTGTAAAGAGTATACCACAAATAACTCCCGGCTATGGTAGCCCGGGAGTAAGGATTGCAGCCCAAGGAGCCCTTAGTTCCTTGTGGCAGCGGGATAATCGGAGCTGATACCCGCTTTTGGTGTTTTTGCCCCAAACCGTTGCCGGTACACCAATCAAATTTTATTGCCCTATAGTCCCCTGATTATCAAACCATGTAATAGAGACTCCTCGCACGTCATCGTCATTTCCCCGCAATACGATACGATATGAATCAATCCCCGCATTTGTGAAATACTGAACGATTTGTCTCGCCAAATGTTTATGGGATTCATCACTGGTTAATGTAATGTAAGAATCTGCATGATTTTTCAAACGCAGAATAGTATCGTCAAATCGCGCTTTCGCCACATTATCCATCTTGGAAATAAATCCCAAAAAATATGTTGTGGGGCTTTTTGGAACGAGTAATTCACCAACATAGGGTTTATCAAGACTACCCTTAAAAGGGGGTTCTACTATTTCATCTTTTTCTACGGATCCCTTTGTGTCTACAGGCGAACCGCTCAATTCCAGAGACGGAGGTTGAGGCTTGCAGTCATCAAAAGTGATTGTAGTGTGCTTATCCACTTTCTTTGCTGCTACAACCATTTCTTTGCAATAGGCCACATCATTGCCGTGGTTTGCAAAACTGTTCGCCATTTCCATCAGTTGGCAAACTTTATTGGCGCGAGAGAAACCCAAACCACCCCCGCCAGTCACACCCTGTCCGCTCAAGCCATAAAACTGGAGACATGAAGCAGTGTTATTTCCCATCGGAGTAAAAGCCGAAGATGCAGATGTGCCTACATTTTCGTTAATAGCGGCCCCACCACCCGTAGCTGTGTTGGTGTTGGTATTCGTGTTTCGATTGTTGTTTTTGTTCGTGTTTGTATTTTCATTGAGATTCTTTGTGTGAGGAGGAACCTTCTTTTTGCATTGGGGAGCTGGGGCATCTTGAGGAAAAGCAAAAGTAACCACCATCAGCATGATCAACAAACTAAATAATTTACGCATAAATACCTTCCTTTTAAGAATAGCCTCGGGGGTGGCTTCATTTATTATGATGCAAGTATTTATGGTTTTGCATTTTTTATTTTTTAATGGCACCGGGTGATGGAATCGAACCACCATAAGCTGCTTCAAAGGCAGCGGTCCTAGCCGTTAAACGAACCCGGTAATTTTGGAGCCAACGATCAGATTTGAACTGATGATGTTTGTGTTCCTGCTTACAAGGCAGGTGCAGTCGTCCACTGTGCCACGCTGGCAAAAATTTTTATTTACAACAAAGTCCATGCATGGGATATTTGTCCTCTTGTTTCACAGGCCAATAATGCCCATCTATGTAACCGCAATCTTTATTGGAACAATACTCACCCATAACGGTGTACCTAATTTCGCTACCACAATATTTACATTTTTCCATTTTACTTTTCCTTAAAATTTCCATTCATCGGATACTGCGGCTGGTCACCGCTTGATCCCAGCTCCCCACACTCACCTAATTTCTGGGAAGGTCCAGGTGACGTTACATCCAACGGAAACGGTAATTGCTCTGGTTGCTTTTCTTGTTCATTCATAAACCACTTCCTGGGCCGCCATCGGAATTCGAATCCGAGTCTGACGCTTACCAAGCGCCTGCACTAACCCGCTGTGCTATAGCGGCAAAATTTTGGGCCGATGAGAGGACTTGAACCTCCAACCTTCCGCTTACGAAGCGGCTGCACTGCCATTGTGCTACGTCGGCGTTTGTACCCATAGACTCTAACTCTAACCAATCGCTGGGTAAAATATCAATGTTTCGCGTTCTTCCTCGGTCCTTCACGCTCCCATTTAGTATCAGTGCCTTTCACAAAAGTTTTGATTCCCGGGAACCTCTCGCAATAACTTGCGATCAGCGTGCAATCTTTTTTATGCATCCGCAGGTTTCCACCTGCGGTCACTCCGCACGCTGAACAAGGCCGCTCTGTCAAAGTGTCCATCATAAAAATGGTACGCGGAGAGGGATTCGAACCCCCAAATGACCACGCTAATCAGGCGTGCGCTTTACCAGTTGGCTATCCGCGCTCAAAAACTTTTCAAGGTAGGCGTAATCATACGCCCACCATTTAAGGGCGTCTTACCGCCCCTACTCCTCGTCAAAGTAAGCTTCGTCACAGTCGGTACAGAAATGATAGTTCGGCTGATATTCATCAGTCACGTAATTGTGCCCGTACATCTGGCACGAAGTCCACGTCGAGTAATCCTGTTCCCAGCTCCCAGACATGATAGCCTCCTCAAAATTTGGTTGGCGAAGACGGGATTGAACCGCCGACCTCTCCGTTATCAGCGGAGGGCTCCACCAGCTGAGCTATTCGCCAAAACTTAATCCAACTGAGCACCGTTCAAATTTTCCCAAACAGCCCAGTCTTCCTCAACCGCTTTCTTAAATTTCTCCAGTGCGGTTTCGTTCAAACCATCATAAATCAAATATTCCGGTGCCAGGACAATACCTAAGCTTTGCTCATCGTAGGTACGTTGCGCTGGCACAGCCCCACAGTCCCTTACAATATGCACGATGGCTGCTTTAGCCCCCAAGTCCCCAAATAGCTGCCTAGCTTCTCTTACGCCCTTCCAACAGTGCCTGTGGCGTCTGTGCTTAGGCCCGTACTGCTTAAAAAGCTCATCTATCCAGCGATTTACGTTTTCGTGCTTATCGCCTAGTAATCGCTCACAATCTCGACAATGATCTTCAAATTTAGCCATAAAATACAAAAGCCGCCCATTTTCGGCGGCTGTGAACTTTCTGATTTGGCTTTATTCAGGCCATTTATCAGACACGCTCACGCGCACACCCGTTGTAGTGCATTGGGTAGTGGTAATTCGTGTTGTGGATGTCTGATTCATAAAATCTCTTTTTGGTGAAGGGCTCCAGTTTTACCCAAAGCCCCTCATTAGTTTTTCGGTTGTTTGCGGGTCAGTCAAATTCAGTCGTCCCAGCCTTGATATGTCATGTCGAAGCCCTCCCGTTTCAGCGCTTATTTTGTAGCCTATATAATAATACCCATAGTTGGGAAATTTGTCAATACTTATTTTGACTTTTTCTTAGCTATGGATTTTGACTTTTTCTTAGCCATAGATTCTACCCATAAATTATCGGGAGCTGCTTCGATGATCTTGGCAATTTGTTTGAATGTACACCCATCAACATCATTTGCAGTGATTAATGCATCATGGAACTCAACGAAATTTTGTCCTTTTTTAAAACCCAGCCATACTCTAACCGCAGCCGGGAGATCACCGTATCGAGTGTTGTAAAGTGTACACTCATCATTAGGTGAAAGAGGGTTAGGAAGAAGAGTACCAAACTCTTTTTTTTGTTTGTTTAAAGGAACTCCATTGGCGATAGCTACCTCACAAGCCACTCCAAGGCAGCAAAACCTATCATCTCGGTTTAGTCTAAACTGCCCTTGTTTGTATTTACCGCTACGGAGAGCGTCAACCCATTTCTGCGTATTTTTATTCATCTAACCTTCCTATTTTAGGTTTCTTCGGTCTAGATGCGGCCTTCTGTTTAGCTTCAGGGTTGCGGGGAAGATTATGCTGATGCATGGCACCGTAGCAACCCTTGCAACTCCAATAAGCATCACCAACAACATTACCATCAGTGCCGTGACAAAGACATTTGCAATCCACATTACGAGCCATCTTCTTCTCCAGGGTAAGTATCGAAATTTGGGTAAAAATCTTTTATGTCAGTTTCCCCATAATCAACCTTCTTACCGTGCCTATGCCCCCAGTCTACATCAGCCGATATACTAAAAGCAACCTCGTAGAATGTGAGAATTTTACCGTCAGTGATACCTTTCAGGATTTGCCCAAAATTTCGTTGAGCGGTCTTCTTGATATTTCCTTGTATGGCCCATTCGGACACTCGTACAGCGTGCGCTTTTTCTATTTCAGCTACAGTTTTATCGGGGTACTTGCTATAGTCAGGAGCATACCCAGGTGGAGGAAGAGGATGGTGAAGTTTCTCTAAAGCTTGGACAGCGATATCATATTCTTTCTGAGCTTTATCGACCCATACTTGTAATTGATCCGCTGCCATATCATCAGGCACCCAAACATATGATTGGGCGTCGGACTCACCGCATCTGTAGTGATTAATTTGTGCTATTTTCATTTAAATTTTCTCTCTAAACAATCGAGACGATGATTAAGCATTAAATTTTGCTCTTCTTGGTTGTGCGGACGGGAACCTACAAATTTCTTCTTCCATCCGCATACGCATTTTACTTCAAAATCTTGATGCCCGTCACAATAATTGTCCCCGCATGTACCTGTATTTTTACTCGTCCAGGTGAATTCGTGCGATATTTTCTTTGTTTTCATTGGATGATTTTGCCGTTCTTATAATACTCTACTGTGGAAATTTGTCAATACTGTTCTTTAGAGACATGGCTACGAGAGTAAAATGGTGCCCCGAACCGGATTTTAACCGGTGATCACCGTTCTAGAGACGGCAGCTTTGATCACTAAGCTATCGAGGCATTTGAAGTATACATCGGCAAAAGCTTTTTTGGCTAATGCCGATGATATCAAAGGAACTTAATTCAATGGAACAATAAACACATCACAGGCGCTATTTTTGTTTGGATCCATTCCCAACATACCTTTTGCGCCTTGGTCTGAAGTGTACACCGCAAATTTTCCAGACGAACTAATCTCCGCGGTTGCATTTTGACAAACATAATATGGCGACAAACCTGTATTGCGCGTTTGTCCTAAACGATTAACAACCGGTGTTTTCCCAGGTTGCACTACAAAAAGTTCATCAAATCCCCAAATAGGATTTTTAGCAATTGGCTTCTTTGTTACAACAGAGTTGACGACAAGAAAAGCCTGTGTATCAGGATTTGTTGCTAGCGCATCAAAGTAACTACTATGAAAATCCAATTTGCTATATGTGGGAAGATTACCGTTAAAAGTCATAGGTTTTGTCGGATTTGAAAAATATCTGTATTCCGTTTGATTGCCGTGGTAAGCCCCTGCATACCCCTCGGCTGCATGACCACCGTTACTACAACCTACACACGGAATTAAATGAGTTGTTCCAACTTCCCAATAATACACTGACCCATTATTACAGGTTCCTTTAGCAGATTTACATCCACTGCCACCTGTCGGATCATTGATGGACGGCATCACATGTACATAAGTTGGATTGCGTGATGGAGCTGAATCATGAATTGTAAAACGAGCTACATTAGGTTTTCCTGATCCATCATCAATTGTCCCAATCATTTTACCATTCACATAAACGGCTCCTGTCATTGTATTAAGAAGACTGCATGTCTTTGAAGTCACTTGATAAGCAACAAGATATTCACCGCTACCTTGAAAGCCCCGATCTGAATAAGATACTGTGTACAATCCGTCTCCCAGGGGTACCTGCCAATCACCGTGCCACTTGACTGTATCTACAGGAATGCCCAAGCAGCTGGTAAAATCGTAAAGTAAAGTGGGAGTGAAATTCACCCAATCTGTAGTGGTGAGTGAGCTAACTTGCAAACCACTTAAGCTTAAAAGTTCATTTGGATTTTGGGTTGAAAATACAACATCAGTAAGTATCTTGGCTCCAGTGGGAGTTACCGCGAATGTGGTAGGGTTAAAACCGATGACTGTTTTCCCACCAGTTGTGGCCTGTACAATAATGTGTTGATCATCTACGGCGATACTTTGAGGTTGAGTTTCAAATGTATTTCCATTGCTTGTATTGCGATCAGTTAGCCGGATATGACACACATTCTTGAAGTTGGGATCACACCACTTTGTCCCAACACCGGTTGATCCACCCCAAGTCGGAAGCGGCTTCGGCAATTGAGTTACATTTGTATCTGTCCTTCCCATAGAATAAGTATAAGGCGGTTGAGCAAATACACTGCCACAAAACAACATCATAGATATTACAATTTTCAAAATTTTCATAGAATCCCTCTCTATAAAGAATACCCAAAATTAAGAATCTTCCTCCAAAATGGTTCTAGCCAAGATTATGGGGCATTCAGAGTCATGTTCCCAATTGTCGGTAAAACAAAAAGGACATTCATTAGTACGATGAACATTAATGACAGCCTCCGCCAATCTCAAAGCATTTTCTTTATCCTATGTCATAATTTTTCTCCTTCGTATTTTGCTTTCAGTTTCAAATAACACTGTTTTTCGCGTTCCTCTTCTTTTAAGCGTTCCTCTTCATCGTATGCGGCCTTTTCAGCTGCTTTTTCAGTTTTAGCGGCGGCGTGCTCCGCTTTTTTCTGACCGATGTAGGTGTCGAAATCCTCAAAGGCTTCAAAGGTCACATGCACTCTTGCGTCAGCATACTCACCTCCACCGATATACTTATGACCTTGAATATCGATACCAGTGGCATCAATTTCATGGTCATAATATTTATAATCGTATGCCGGTTCCCATACACCGCTGGGCCAGTGTTCTTCTAAAACAAGCCCTGCCTCAGAGCAGTCTTTAAAGGCTTTCTGCGCAGCCTTTGTGATTTGCGCGTCTAGTTGCTTGCATTGAATAGCCATTTCCTTAATTGACGACATTGTTTTGCTCCTTCCAGGTTTGATAATTTGATAATGGACGGCGCTGCTCTTGTATGAGCCCGATGACAATATGGGATTATCCGCGGTTGCTACAGTGCCTTTGATATCGTCCATGTTCCAGTATACATTCAAAATACCGAAAAAGGATATTTAAAAAACCTGATGATCAATTTCATGAAATTTAAGTTTTTCGACCACACGGAAAAGTTCGGTTTTATCTGGCACACCAATAAGAACTAGGTTGGGAGTTTCTTCATATTCAGGGGGTAAACGGCGAGCAACTTCAAAGGTTGCGTGATTGGACTGGACGATCTGCTGAGCAGCAGAAAGATCCTGACGGATGAACAAGTAAAAATACGGTTGAACCTATGTCATAATTTTCTCCTACATGTATTATACTACGAAGTCACGATATTTGTCTATTTTATTTTAGTAGGGAGTAAGAATGCCATATATTATTGATCCTTATACCGTTAACCCCTGCATCCATCTCCGCTTGATGTTTTCCACAATACCACAATTCATTTATTTTGAACAGCGCTGGATCATCACAATAAATGATATGGGTTAAATTGTACAACGGTTTGATCGACTCCCCTTTTTCATTGGTTTGGGGGGTCATTTCTTCTGTGAAATCGAGAATAAATCGACATGTAGGGGAAGTAGATTTATTCTTCGGCATTATAGACCCCCTGTCAAGACTTAACTCCCTAACCCTTTCTGTGGCAGGCCGATGCGTCTAGCGACCAATGGGAAATGTTCGTGTGCCAGTCCCCGCATCTCTTCCTCGGAGAAGATGCCTTCGGCCAAGAACACACTATTTGATCCGGGTCGTTGATCCACCGTGTAATCGTGCATCGCAAATGCGGTCCAACCGTCTTTATGCCGCAAACCCTTGAAGGCATCGTCCAGCGCACCAGCCCAAGGGTTGCTGCGCATGAAGTTCCAATCTTGCTGCATATCCGGCGTGTGCATATAGTGGCCCGCCTCGCCAACGCATCCGAAGTAGTACACCCTCATTGCGGCATCCTCTCAACTATATAGTTCCCCAATATTACAGCAACCAAGATTAAAATACAACATCGGTTCCGTAGGCTGTTTTAGTTGATCCTCCCAGACTGAAGTCTGGGATTCCTGACTAGGGTGTTACCCTATCTCGTGGCCGAATCCCGGCCCGAAGAGAAAAGCGTAAAGTCCGCTTTTGTGCTTTTTCTCTTCTTGCCTACTCAGGGATTATGCGACTCCAAGAGCACGGACTTAAAGTATAAATACTGAGGTATTCGCTAACCCAGACTAAAGTCTGGGATTGCGCTCACTAGAGCCGTTCAATGCCAAATTGCAAATGCAATTGCAGCAATTGTAACAGTAATAAAAACAAACGCCAATGCGATTATTATTGGGCATATACCTGAAGGTGGAGGTGGAGGTGGAGGTTCTCCGCTGTTGATACTTTCTAATTTCTTAGTGACATATACTGTTGGATACGGGCGTGAGGGCACAGGTACATCAAGGAATGGACATAGTTCTTTCCATCCTGCACCATCTTCCATATCCATCACAAGTAGATCATTCGGACGATTTTTAAAATACTCAAGCACTTCAGCGTTATGCTTACGATAACGCTTTAAAAATACAGGTGCATTGAAATCCTTTTGTCCGTATAATTCTGTGTGAATTCGATTAGTAAATGGATAAATTTCCCATGTTCCTCGCGTTGGATTATAATCCTCGTCCCACAATCGCTCTACACTCTTTAGCCATTTTTTTTCATCACGGATTGTAAGAATAAACTTGGAGCCCGGATACGTCTTGTCTAATTTTTGATATAGCAGCGGAATCGGAAGATCACAAAGCGCGTAATAACGCTCTAATGTTGCTGACCTACCTACTGATTGCATTTCATCCCAAATCAAAGGCGCTTCACCTCTACCCCAGTGGAGACTATCAAAACCCAAAACCTGAAATGCTTTATGCAAAGAAGTCGTTGCTGTCTTGTGTAAACCTACCCCAAAAATTCTTGTTGGAATAGCTGAAAGTTTGATGGGTTTATTGCCAAAGTTTCTATAAACAGTTCCCATACCGATTTGTCCGTAATTGACAACCGTATCATATTCATTACCGGTAATTTTCCAGGCCCCTTCAACTTCGTACTGACGAGCATGTGGGTATTCCTTAAAACGAATCGCTGCGTTGTGCGGGATTGTCTGCAAGTAATGGTTATCAATATAGCGCATAGTGTATCCTAAACGCCCCATTCTAGCGTTAAAATCAATATCTTCGCCTCTCCAAGTGTCGTACGTTTCGTTATAGCCCCCAGCCTTAATGAAATCTTGTGCTCTGACAGCTAACCGCCCAGCGAAACCACGATTTGGACGCTCCCCAGTCCCCCACGGAATACCTCTAATCCCAACATGATCAGGGCATAAAAATATCCCCGACTCTTTCATTTTTTCAGTGACAAATCCTTCAAAATTTTCTCCCGTAAAATTATCTGCGTCTTGTGTAACCAAAATATCAGCGCCCTCCAATATTCCTAGCCTAGCGGCCATATTCTTGGCATGAGATACATGAAACTGAGTTGGATCCGGGAAGCTGTAGACAACCAATCGTCCGCTTGCGATATCATTGGCGTGATTCGCTTTTAAATAAGGCACTAGATTATCCTGTGAATTATAGTCCAGGAGAACAAATTTTGAATTGGGATTGTCAGCCAAATTTTGTGGCAATGTTTTTTCAACATGGTCCGCGCGTCCTCTACATGTTGTGCAAAATACGATCATTACTACCCTCTTTATTGTTTAATACCACTATTTTCTCAATTCGCCGTAACCAGGATAGCAATAGATGGGCCGCTTTCAATGGTTGTAGTTGATGTTTTAGAAGTCTTAGCTGAAACGGTTACAAAATAACAATATTTTTCTCCCGCTTTTGCGGCGGTGTCTGTCCAAGTTTTTACACCTGGATCCACTTCAGCTCTGCGTACAGGAGTAGGAATACTCGTTATCGATGTACAATTTATCTGTCTATAAATTGACTGGCGTACTGGATTTGCTGTGGTGCTGGGCGTCCAGGTTAACACAACACTATCCCCAAAACATAAAGACGAAAATAAAAAAAGAAATATAGAAATAAATTTCATATCGACCGCCTAATAGTAAAATACCGAATTGCGAGCGATATCGATTGAACCTGACGCCGTTCCGCTTTGATCCAATCTTCACGGATGAAACGGCAAAAAATCCGCTGAGTACCGCTCTACTAGAGTACCCGGAAAACAAAAAAACCCGCTTGCGCGGGTCTTTTGTCGTGTTGAGGAACCTAGACACGGTCTAGGGTCGCTTATGCAGCGGCAGCAAATGCTTTTGGAGCAGTTGCGTTTACTGTTTCTGTGTCCAGTATGACCGGTAGGCCACAGCATCCCGAGTTGTCCCCGTTCCTCATTCACTCCGTCGAAACGGCATGTTCACCCCCATATTGATGCGTGTTACAAAACTTGGTGGAGGTGCCGGAAGCCATCCGGGTCCGTCGTGCTCTTAGAACGCTTCAAACAACCATTCTTGAACCTCTTCACCTTACATGAAGATTCTCAGGCTACGCTTGAATTTAATACTTCTATGTTAACGCCTGATGGCTCGTTCCGAACCAACTACGATACTCTTTATATAATACTGATAGTTGGAAAATTTGTCAATAATTTAATGCAGACGGGTAATAGGAATATCCGCTCCGCCCAGTACTCCAAAAACACTTAGCAACCACAGTACAACAAGAATGATCGCTACTATGTTAATGATTTTCTTGATAGTTGCGTCCATAGGGATGTATGTATTTACCAACCATAGCAATACCCCAATGACAACTAAAATGATCAGAATGTGTATCATATTTTTTACCTCTCATAATAGAATAGAAAGACGGATTTATTTCCATTTGCTAGAATCTTGATTACGTACAGCTTCCCAAATAGCTTCATCTTGTTGATCTGTTTCTTTTTCCAAGAATCTTCGAACCGGCCCTATAATTTCTTCCAGTTGTTCCAGTGGGAACCCTAAGTATGCGAAAGGCTTTCCTTTGTAATTAGCTCGAATAGCACCATTGCCTATCGTAACGGTAAAATTGTTTAAATCTCCCATTTCTTTGAGCTGGTTAAACCACCTGGAAAATGTCGGAAAACTTAATGCCGCACCGCTTGTAATTTTTTGTCGGTAATGACTACCAAATTTTCTATCTTCTTGTGCCATAGCTTGAACTTCGTGCATGTAATCATCCTGTTTGTAAGCACTTGCGGAATCCCAATCCGATGCATATTTATTTATATCCAGACCTAACTCCTTGGCCGTAGCTAGGAATTTGGCGCGGCGATATTTTCCTGCATTTGTTGAATCACCTGCTAAAATATCAATTTCTTTCCCAAGTTCCGCTTTTCTAAGATCCGGATTTGACCAGGTACTTAAGTAATTTTCATCTGCCAGCAAGGCTTCTGCAATTTGTTTCGCTCGTTGACGATAAATTGCAGGAATTTTAGAGCCTTGATTTACCATGAATACAATTGAGCCTAAGTAAGCATCATCGGAATTTTGCCCCGTTTCCAAATTTTCTAAGAATGCCGGTAAATTTTCATCGGGGACAGGTTCATCAAAGCCTTGAGTATCATCCCCTTGGGTACGAAATTGATCCAATAAATCATGAACTGAATCTCTGTCATAGGATCGTTCTCCCCATTGACCAGCTATTTTTTCGGCTGCAAAACGCGGTTTACCTGCTGCCCAATCATTAGCAAACTGACGTAAATCGGCAGCACTCATCTCTGCACACCCTTTAATATCTACACTAGGGCCGATTTCAGTGAGCGCGTCTAAGCCACTCAGGGCTTGCTCTAATGCGGCTTTATATCTGGATGGCACAAGTTGTGGGCCGGAGAATTGCTTGCCCCGCATGTAGCTATTTGGGTCATCGGCGGTTTTTTCACTACTCATCAAAGGGGTGGTGTGTTTGGATTCTGGATATTCGTACTTGTGAGTTGCTACCGGAGACCAAAGAGCCCACACACTTTTTTCTTCTGATATTTTACCTCCTGATTGATCAGCGTTCACTGCTGCGGAAATTTGTTCAGTAAATTCAGCTCTAACAATTTCCTCTGCAACATGCAATTCTGGTTCATTAGGGAATATAAATATAGATGCCCCATCTCCCTCATAAGTATCTACTTCAAAATCATCCATACCCGCTTTTGCCAAATGAAAGGCTACTTTACCACCCGCCTCTATCGGTACAGCGAAACTAAAACGAGGAGAAATACCAGCAAATTTACCAGAGAATGTTTTTTGTTTACCAATAATTTTCATCTGGCGTAAAAAATCTTTGTCTTCTGGTGTGATTTTTTCATTGTAATCCACATCTAGCTGTTCTCCACCCTTATCAGCGAAGCCAGGTTCATCTTCGTTTTGAATCATATCTTTCAAAACATCAGAATCATAACCAGTAGTAATGGGGTGATCAGGAGTTATTATTTGAAAATAAGGTTCCCTGTCTTCATTAACTCCTATAATTACATGAATATCGGTATCAGGATTTCTCCATACTTCACCGTTGGGAGATCCTGGATTATTTTCTGTACTTGGGTGATATCCATTAGCCTCTAGAATCTCACGCCATTCATCATCCATGTATCGACTGGCGGCATTCTTTTTTCCGTCCAATGTGGAATTAGATGCCGCGGTGATGTGCGACTCACTTAGAAATTTTTCATCTTCCATGGCGTTGGGAGAGCCCGGATCAGGTTGATAAAATTCATAATCTCCCGTATCTTGGGGTTCATCAGGAATTGGTTCAGCATTTTTTAGTGGTTCGTTGCAATTTAAGCAATTCTCAATACCAGAATCGAGAATCATGTGACATTTTGGACATTTAACCATAAGAGCCTCATCAGAGGAATGGAAATTACAGTTAATTCACTGTAGATGAAGATTCAGTACTACCGTCCTTAACTAAGCCAGCAGATTGTTTTTCATCAACTAAATCAGCATATGATCTTAAGAGCTTAGCAAAATCGTGTCCGCGTTCTGTGGCGTTGCCGATAGCTAAGATAGCAGGCGGGTCTACCCTAATCGCCATTCCAGCGAAAGAATAGTTATATTTAGTACACATGAGCATAAAATGCTCATAAGCTATCTGGAAATCAGAAGGAATATTGTCCATTTATTTATCCTACCATTTAACCTGTGCAATTGCTATTATTAGAGCCGGGGTTATTTGTAGATCCTTGAAATCCTTTATAATTCAATGTATCTCTAGTAACATTCGGCCAATCTTTAAATAAAGGGAATTGTAAAAAATAATTTCCAGCAAATTCAATCCAATATCCTCGAAAAGCATCAAAACCAGCATTTAGCATAGTGACAGTACCTAAAGCTACTGGGGGCACGGGGGGAGGAATTGGTATACCTGGAAATCGAAAGTACAAAGCCGGGGTAGCAGCGAATGGCGGTTGGGAAAGTTGACCCGCTGGCACCGGAGTACCAAAATAAGGTTTGAGAAATGCTTTAAATCCATCTTGCTTGGTGAGTTGCCCAATATCGTACCATATCATGTAAAGTGAATCTCCCCATAATATAGTGGTTTGAAGCTTTGCCCAGACTCCGCGCACACTAAGAACCGCACGCATCCCATCATCCCATGGAATGCCACTGATTGGAATTACTTCCTGAGGCTGAGGTTTGGAAAGTTGCAACGCAAAGATATTTTCGCCCATACTTATAAACAAAAAGTGTTATTAATGATGCTGACGGGCGGCGATAAAGGCAACGGCACTATCTGTAAATCTGATCTCATTCTTATCTCCATAGGAATCGACGCATTACTGTGGTCCTTTCACCGTACCGTCCAGATCGCATGTCGCAGCAGGATCAGCTTTCAGTTCTTTTTTCACCTGTTCGCACGCCAGCCAAAGCGCGTGATGGGTTGGATGGAAACAGGAATTTCTGACGTTCTGGTCTTTCTGCGCCATGCACTTCTCATGGGCCTCTCCAGCCTTCTTGAGCCTTGCCTGCTGATCTTCGGTTAGCGTGTAGGCTTTAACCGGGCGCGTGTCCTTCGCGGAGTCTGACTGCGCTGCGGGAAGTTTCTGAGCTACCGCAACTGCCGTGAGAATGAGAAAAATCACGAACTTCATTAAAATACCCCACTGGTTACTAGGCCACCGCCATTACCGACGCAATTTCCCGCTGTAGCACATGGATAGCCTCCAGCGCTCGTAAATAGCGAACTTGCACTCCAGTTCTGGAATACGGGATTAGGCCCTGCACTACTGTTGAAGTTATCTTCGAACAAACCTGGAACCCCAAACCCAGTCAATAAATCACTGTCTGCCAAATGAATGATTCGGGTGAATTTGGAACTTGTCGGACAACGATTTCCGTAATACATCCAAGTCTCGGTTCCGTCGCTTACCGTATTGCCGTAATTAGTGGTTGAGTTCCACGTCGTCGGCCACGTTGGGTGAGAGGTTAGAGTAGTACCATTCGTGGTTGCTAGTTCATAATTGCCATTACTGTCGAGAATCACGTTCCCAATCGCGTAAGAAGTTAACGCTGTCCAGTTGGAAGGGGCCGTCGCGCTCGCTTCACAGTAGACATTGAGGTATCCGTTTAAATACTCGGCTAGCGTCTTATCCCCAGCGTAGATGCTATATGACGACCCAACAACGGTGATAACATTATTGTTGGCCTCAGAAACCACGGGAGTAATCTTGGTAATATGAATAAATGGCGTACAGTCGTATTCTAGTTTCACGGCGCAAGCAGTTGACCGGGATGTAATTGCCGTATCACCGTTCAGTGGTTCCACTCCTATGTAATAACCAACATAGTCAGCACATTGGACAGTGTTGGAATTAGCCAAACACCCTCCATTAGCAACTCCGGGCTGTTCCATGCGATGGCGTAGGATCAAAAAATTGGCGTCGAATTGGCCGAATGTAGACCCCGTAGCCCATTGAGTTAATTGCCATTGATTTGGGTTGAAGATCCCTCGTATTTCCATTTGGGCAGTGTAACCACCAAGAGCATACGTCGCTCCAATCGGAGCAGAGGTTAATAGCCCCCAACCGGCATTAGTATCCACAGAGTTCGCGCCATGAGCAGTGATCCAGGGCTGATACGGTAGACTAGCGGTAGAAGTATTAAATGCGTTTGAAATCGTTGTCGGGGATGGTACAGATGGAGGAGTGTATCCGCTGGACGTTCCCCCAATATTGTAGCCACTTGCGTTGTACATTGACCCAGTTACTAACGACGACGTTCCTGTTGAACAGGTAACGATTGCGGGTTGTAGCGTTCCGGTTGTACTGCATCCTATGTCGGTATAAGTTGCAGACAATCCAGTAATCGGTAATCCGTTTAACAGAGGACGAAAGACGCAAGAGCCTTCAGCCCTCAGTTCGAGATACGCCCCGTCTGTCCATGACGCAGTGGTTGTATAGCCGAGGTTATTCCTTACTCCGCTGACCCACTTATCCAAAGAGATTTGAGACGCTCCAGGGGTAGGGGCTGCACTAAGCGTATAGCATAAAGTTCCCGTCGTGTTGCACCTTACTCCAATCCCTAAGCTGGCCCCCGATGTCCCAGATGAAGTGTGAAGATAAACTCCGAATGCCTGATTGATGTAATAACCTTCGCCCGTTCTTATAACGAATATGTTAGGGTTTGAAGTCGAAGTTGGACCCCACGGTATCAACTCAACCGCGCTCCCACCTATCTCCCCGTCCGGTTGCGTAGCTAATACGCCTGCGTTGGAATTAGGAACCATTGTCCACGCACAGTTTGTCCATGCACAGTCTATTGGCAACTGATAGAGAGGACCAATTTGTGCAAGCCCCGTATAAACAGAAGACGCCCAAGCTGGGCTAAAGGATGATCCACAATTACTAGAACAGTTCCCGATCCCTGAAGTAGCTGTAAATTGATATGTCGTCGATGATACAGCCGTCGGTGTCCAAACCCCGTTATACCCACTAATCGAAGAATTGAAGATTGATACTGGATTGTATATTGAGTAGTTGTATGGGTAAACAGAACTAGTTGCCGTAACGGTTGTTCCCGATTCACTGATGCTAGAGTTGGGGAAAATTCCAGGAGCCAATGCAGAATTGTAGTAGGACTGGAAATTATCCGACGCCACGGGAATATCCGGCTGCACCGTGACCACGGAAGATGCCGTGTAGTTCGTCAGGCATCCGATGATCTGAATCGCATTCGTGCCGCTTGGCGAGATAGCGCCGGAGTAAAGCGTTCCGGTCGAAGGGCAGGCGGGAGTCCCGCCCGTGTTGTTGTAGTACATTGCCGCACCGCTGGTCGCGTCGGTGAACGTCGTCACGCCAACGCCATAGGTAGGAACCGGGTTCGCTACTTGCAAGGTGTAAGTGTACGACGCGGCGCTGCTGTTCGTGTAGCTTGCTTCCGTGGCGATGATTTGAAGATTAGTCGCCGTGGCCGATATTGTGATGGCTCCGGAATAGGTTGTGCTCCCGCTGCCACACGTGCCTGCTGTGGGCGCTGTGGGCGTCACGCCATCCGTGCGATAGCATCCCGTAGCTCCTCCCGCAATCGTGCAGGTTACGCTCTGGCTGCTGCCATAGGTGCCCGTTCCAGGCGAGCAGGTTGGCGTGGCGACAACTCCGCCGCTCACGACGATGGACAATGGGTGCGTGGCCGTGGTTGATGCACTATCAGTTACCTTCGCCGTAAAACTGCATGTCCCTGCCGTGGTGGGAGTTCCAGTAATCGCCCCGCCAGAACTGAGCGACAATCCCGCACAAGCCGCTCCCTGTGAAGCGAGCGTGCCGCCTCCGTTGATCGACCACGTATAGGCAAGCACGCCCCCAGTTGCTGCCAACGTCTGCGAGTATGCCGAACTGACTGTCCCTCCAGGTAAGGATGCGGTCGTGATTGTTAGCGTAATTATGTACGCCTCGGAGAGAACCGAACTGTCAGTATCTCCCGCAACCCCTGCCACGACCTTCACCGTTGCCGTGTTCGAGATCAGGAGCGTGCCCGTTGCGCCAGCGCCAAGCGACGTTCCGTTCGTACAGGATGTACCCGCTGAGGTGGTTGGGGTGGTACCATCCTTCGTGGCGCATAAAAGCGTTGTGCCGGAGTTAGGATTGGCGAAGGTAGCAGTTACCGGACTAGCATAAGTTCCCGCGCAATTTGTTGAGCAGGTTGGAGCAGTTGCCGCGACTCCTCCGGGCGGATCGAACAGTGCAACGATTGCGCTATTGGATGAAGCATCAGCCCCCATATCCCAAGCAGCGCTAATTGTTGAAGAGTTGGTACTAATGTAATAACCGGAACCTGAGCAATTCGCACTATTTGAAGAAATGGATATGAACGGAGAAGGAGCTGTTTGAGTATCGCAATCATTATTTAAATCGTAGCCGATAGTAAATGCCGTCTCGTTTCCTACTGCTTGAGACGCTGATGCTGTACAAAAACCACTACCAGTACAAATTCCGCGTTTATCGAAGACTGACGACGTAGTTGACGTACCCGCGTAGGCAATCACGCCAATTACGACTCCACCAGTGCACGTAAATGTCTGGGCTGATCCTCCGATTGAAGAACCGTAGGAATAGTAGACGTTCATCCCACCAGAGTAATCCGCGCCAGTCGAAGTAAAGGTTTCCGATGGACTGGCGCTGGTCACACCAGTGGCACCAATGCAGCCTACTACGAGTAGAGTTGCTCCTGTCGTGTTCGTGGCGCTCCCGGTTGCGCTGGTTGCGACCTTAGTAATTGCGCCGTGCGCCACCGCCGAGAGAAGCGCGAAGATGAGTAAGAGGCGCATACTAGTCAAGTACATAAATCCCCACTGACGCCGGAATCGGCGCGTTCGTGTCCACCACGCTTGGTGCAACGAATTCCCAGCAGTCTCCCTTGGCGAAGCTCGTTGCCGTAATCGAGAACGTCGCAATGTTCGACGTGGATACCGAAATCGTCCCGATGCTCGAAGGTGTCCCGCTACACACTGCACCCCCTGCTGGGATCCGGTAGACCGTCGCTACCCAAGTTGCCGCCGGAGCCGTGTTTAGCGCAAAGTATCCCTGTCCCGTAGAGTCTGCGTCGTTGGTAGGGATGGACGTTGCAATAGCGAACGGGAACGGTCCATACAGCACAGTCGAAGACCCTACCGACGATCCTGCCTGCCATCCCCACTGCACCTGCTGTGGGCGCGAGCCGACTGGAATTACACCAGCCGCTGTGATCGCGTTATGCACAAAAGCGTCGGTGGCTAGGTCCGTGGAAGTGTCTGCGGTGGTGGTCTGGGTCGTCGCCGTCGTGCCGCTGGGAAGTGCAGGAGTCCCGCTCAAGTTTGCTGCTGTACCAGTCGTGTTCTGATTAAACGTTGGCCATGTTTGACCACCTGCAAAAGTTATAGCCCCGGTCATTGTGCCGCCTGCGAGTGCCAAGTAATTCGCTATCGTAGCCGAACATCCAGTTCCGCTATTACTCAAATCTCCACAGGCCGGTTGAGACTGATGCGGTACTCCACTCGTATCAATGTAACTAATCCAATTGTGTGCTAATGAGACAATTGAATTAACTCCTCCCAATGCTCCTGAACTGGCTGCTGGTAATACATAAGCTGCTGCAAAAGCTCCCGTTCCTAACGTACCACCGGGACCGATATTTAATGTTTCCCCGTCTGAAGTAGCAGTAAAAGTAATCGTGTTGCTGAAAGTTTCTGTCTTAGAAGTTGTTCCTCCTGCAACACTGAATCCTACTGAAAGGGGCGTTAGAGTTAATGGCGAAACGTAAGCTGCTGCAAAAGCTCCAGTGTTTAATGCTCCGCTAGCCGAGGGCTTTGTGCCGTGCGTGCCGTTTGCAACCATCGGGACTTCCGCAGTCGTGCCTGGATCCGAAGTAGTGGCAATTCCCACCGCCGAACCGAATTGCGTCAGCGACGTGCCCCATGCACTACCTGTAGAGTTTGGGATGCCTGCTCCAGGATATACCATTCCTCCGGTTTGAGATACCCACGACCGGACACCGCCTGTAGTTGAACTGAGCACATAACCACTCGTACCGGGATTTCCTAAAGTAGGTTCGAAAACCGTACTATTAAAAGCATTGGAACCGAATGCCCCTCCTGCCACAGTAGTCAAACTGGAAAGAGTAGTCACGCTGGAGTTAGCCTTGGCATTCAACTGCGTCTGAATACTAGACGTGGGATCGACGAAGCCAAAAGTGGTTGGGGTCACACCATCAATCGTCTGATTCGTCCATGTGTTAGCATGACTTAAAGCAAGCGAAACTGCGACTGCTCCTGTGTTGGGAGATATCGTCAGAGTTCCATCGCTGTTCGAAACAGAAGATACTCCTGTACCGGAAAATGTGCAAGCCATGCTTGTACAAGTTACCCCAGGTCCGCTGAATGTAAACGCCCCGGCTACGGTATTAATGGAAGTGACGCCCCCTGCTGCCGACCCAAACGGCACTGCGTAGATAGTTCCATTTGACCAGCACCATACATGGTTAGTTCCTCCGCCAACAGTACAGTCGGTAGAATTTAATCCGTCACTGATAGAAAACGTGCGCCCTTTATTGGTTGCTGCTGATGGAAGTGTACCTACGGTCAAAGGAGGTGAGAGTGTCAAACTGTTACCGGTAATATTTTGCGCATCAGCCAAAGATGTTAGTGCAATAACTAAAGCGAGAAAGTAAATGCGAATTGACATTATGGGGTCACCATTCCTGGACCAACAGCAAGTGCATTGCTGCCGTCAAAATAAAATAACTGTGCTATTGTCTCGTTGGATCCTGCGGCCTGATCTGTCACACTTGCGCCGCCTTTAAAATTAGCGGGCCAGACAAATGTCCGACCACCTGTTCCGTCCTGCGTGATCTCAAAAGTGTAAAGACTTCCTGCCGTCCCATTTGTGAATGTGGAGCTGGTAACATTACCGGTCAGAGTTATTTTGAATCCACTATAACCAGTAGCGTTGAAAATTGGCGTTGCTGAAAAACTAACGGTACTTACTCCTAAAGTTGGAATGTCCGCCGCTACCAAGGCACGAGGAGCTAATACACCGCTGCTGCCATTAGGAGTAGCTAAGACCCAGTTTTGGGTCAAACTCCCCGCTGAAGTGATGGCAAGCGTACCAGTGCCGGTTATAGGAGACCCGCTCACGGATAACCAGGCTGGTACGGTCATCGCTACAGAAGTAACTGTCCCACTACCAGATACAGTAGCCCAGCTACCATCTCCCCTCAAATAAGTGGTGGAAGACGGTGTGCCCGTGGCACTAATTGCTCCGACTGAGAGTTGCCCAAAAGAAGCATACGCAGATGAACCATTAGATAATAAAGGATACCCACTTGTAGAAGATGGCGCAATGCCTTCAATAGTAGTGCTGTTTACCCAAGTAGTTACAGCATATTGTGATGGTGAATTAGTGGCGTTTACTCCACCGGACCCACTCGAATCGCTACAAACCCACGCGCCATTAACTCGATATGCAAAAGATCCTGTGCCACTACCTGTACAGGGGTTTGATCCAAAAGTACAATCAGAACAATATACTTCCATGCCATTCGCTGGGGATGATGGTAAAGTAGCAAATGTTACTGACTCTAGTTGTACAGGAACTTTGAACTGTTTAACTGATGATGTTAATCGTTCTTTCCAATTCGTACCGTCACCAATGTTTGCTATATAATGACTAATAGAAACTGGAGAGCCTATAGCAATTGGAGCTACATTAGCGTAATATGGACCAATACCGTCAATTCCAATGAAACAATCAGAAGATGAATTAGGTGGACGATTTAATGCGTAGGCCCTGGTCAATTGAGGATCAGAATCCACTAAAGTAATAATATGTCCGTTATTAACCTCTCCCGGGAAAGCTAACCCAGATGAGGCAAATTGCAAACGTCCTTTAAGATTTGCTGTTTGTGGTCCTTGATACCAGCCATCATTTAAAATAAGAGCTTGTTGTTCATATAAATCGTTTAAAGCGAAACTAGTAGCGGTAGATGCCGATATAGCTGGTGCGGCACCACTTCCGTG